>Ga0310695_10000927_pt1 | contig 71822 bp, 63 predicted proteins | sample RumenRJG_04DNA_FD_203882 | JGI IMG/M metagenome (GOLD analysis project Ga0310695, IMG submission 203882) | Bovine rumen microbial communities from Lethbridge, Alberta, Canada - RJG_04 (v2) (version 2) | ecosystem: Host-associated > Mammals > Digestive system > Stomach > Rumen | place: Canada... | reverse complement strand
GCTCACGGTCACCGGGGCCTATGCGGATAAGAACGCGAACATCTCGCCGACGGCCGATGCGGTGAACGGCAAGAATGTTTCGTATACGCTTTCGCTCGCACAGGATGGCAATGGCGATTATACGCTCGGCACGAACAGCGACAACCTGGCCCATGCGGTCATGGGCGCCGCTTCGGAGAGCGATGCGAAGACTTATGCGGATGCCGCAACTGGCGATATCCGCCAGCGCAGGGTTTTCGTGGACTTCACGGAAACGCCGCAGGGCATCTCGAAGGTCTACGATGGCAGCACCGCGGTGACGGAGGCCAATGGAAACCTTTCCAAGTGGCAGAAGTACGTGGCGGCGCTTTCCGGTGATACCAATACGGGATTTGTCCAGGGCGATGATGCAGCACTCGATACCGGAGCGATTGCCGTGAACTTCTCCGACGCGGATGTCGCGCGGGACAGCGCAAAGCGCGTTACGACGAAGGAAGCGTATTTCAGCAATTTCCAGGCAGAGGGCAGCGATGCGGCGAACTATGCTTTGTCCGTGAAAGACGATAAGACGCTTTCTGCGGTCGGGACGATTACGCCGAAAGCGGTTCAGGTCTCGATCAAGGATACGCCGACGAAGGAATACGATGGCACGACGGCAGTTGCGCCTTCGCAGGCATCGGCCAGCAATATCGAGTGGGATTCCCGTGTACTCGTCGGAAACGATACGTTGAATGTCAGCCTGCAGTCCGGTAAGGCGCCGTCCTATGACAACGCGCATTCGAATCAGACGAACGGCGGCAAGGGCATCGGCGTGAACTATGATCTGACTTGGGATAATGGCAACTACGAGCTCGTGCATACGGCGTCCGGCAGCAGCGATACGCAGACGATGACGACGGATGGTCAGGATGGCACGCTCCGCACGGAGAGCGGCATCATCACGCCGCGCACGCTGACCATCGATAACGTCGCCGATGTGACGAAAGTCTACGACGGCACGCCGGATGTGGATAAAACCGTCGTTTTGCAGACGCGGGATGAGAATGGCATTTATCATGATGGCGACGAGCTCAACCATTCGACGGCGAAAATCACGGTCGGCCGGATCGTCAATGGCGACGATGTCGGCTTTACGGCAGTCGGCCAGTACGACAACCCGTATGCAGCTTCGTCGGAAAGCCAGGATACGCAGGAGCACGAGGTCACCTATAACCTCGCCATCACGAATACCGACTACCAGCTGGAAAGCAGCACGGCAAGCGGCAAGGGAACTATCACACGCCGCGGCCTGACGGTTCAGGCGGTGCCGGCCGATATTTACGCGGGACAGGATATGCCTTCGTTTACCGGCAAGGTCACGGGCTGGCTTTCCGGCGAGGATGGCAGCAAGGACTTCGCGTTCCGCGCGTACACCGATACGAAGGATGCGGATGGCAATACGGTGACGGTGCCGCTTGCGTCGACGCAGATACCGGGCAGCTACGCCGTTTACGGTGCCTATAACGGGAAATTCTCTGGGAACTACGGCCAGAACTATCGTTTCGGTCAGGCAAAGGCAAATGCCACGGCGTTCGAGATCAAGTACATCCCGGATAAGCCGTATCGCGAGACCATCAACCCGTCGCATCACCCGGCGAGCGGTGGCGGCATTTCGGTGCCGAAGTCTCAGAACGTCGGCACGGATTTCACCAAAACGGCGCAGGCCAATATCGCCTACCCGACGCATAACGGCGCCGCGGCCGTGAACCTCTCGAACGACAGCGATACGTCGACCTCGTCTGCCTACCGCGCTTATACGCAGCAGGGCGGTACGACCATCGGCATGATGGAGATCATCAATGCGGATGTCGTGAACCTCGACAGCAGCCGGCGCGTCGACCTCGATGACAGCACGGCATCTGTCCAGCAAGCAGCAGGCAGCCGTGCCGGGAGCATCGAGATCCAGAGCTCGGATAACGGCGCGACGTTGACCATCACGAACGATTTCCCGGACGTTTTCGAGGCTGATAACAATGTGTCGGAAAAGAAGGCACAGGCGGCTATCGAGAACGCTTCGGCTTGAAAAAATGGTAAGGATGCGTTAAGATAACACTATAGATAGAGCAAGGCAGACGCTCTGCCCTGCTCTTTTTTTGAAGCGGAGGAATTTCAGGATGTCAAAGAATTATAAAGCAGGGAAGGCGGCATGGCGGGTGCTGACTCTTATGACGGCTGCCAGCGTCATGGCGGGCGGTGCCGTCTATGCAGCAGTACCGCCTGTACCGGAGAAAGTGCAGGACAATCAGCATGAGATCAATCAGAACATCAATGCGCTGCCGGTGAATCCGGGGCGGAACGTGCAAGGCCGAGAGAAGCAAGGCACGGCGGAAGTCGAGAACCAGCTGCCGGAAAAGGGCGGCGAGCAGCAGAACGTGAAATTCACGATTCAGAATTTCCGCCTCGACGCCAGAGAGATGCATCTCAATAAGGATGACCTGACGAATATCCTGACGCCGGCGATGGATCACCCGATGACGATTGCGGATCTCAACCGCACGCTCGACGCGCTGACGCGTTACTGCCGCCAGCACGGCTATCCGGCTGCGGCGGCCTATGTGCCGGCACAGGAGGCAAAGGACGGCGTCGTGCTGCTGAAGATCACGCCGGGCCGCTACGGCGAGGTGAAGCTCGACAACCATTCGAAGCTCAAGGCATCGGTGGCGAAAGGGTTCGTGAACGGGCTCAAGAAGGGCAGCATCATCGAGACGGCCGGTCTTGAGACGACGCTCTACTCGATCTCGGACGTATCCGGCACGAAGGCGGTCGGCGTCCTGACGCCGGGCAAGGAGTTCGGCACGAGTGACCTGACCGTGCGCATCGAGAATGGCAAGGGGGAGAACACGGTCACCTATGTTGAGAACTACGGCAGCAAGAACTCTGGACGCTACCGTCTCGGCATGCAGGAGAGCCTGTACGATGTCGGCGGCACCGGGGCGAAGCTCAATGCAGGAACTCTGCTCTCGAACCACGATATGCATAATTTCTACGTGAACTATGAGACGCTCGTCGGGCACGGCGGCACGACGCTCGGCGTCGGCGTGAGCCGCATGGACTACGAGCTCGGCAGCCGGCTCAGCGATATGGGCGCGATGGGCATTTCGACGACGCTCTCGCTGTTCGGCAGCGTGCCGATTTATCATCTGACCGACCGTATGCTGCGCCTCGACTACGGCTACGATTACCGCGATATGCACGATGACCTCGACGCGTATCACCTGTCAGGGAAGAAGCATTCGCACAGCGTGCACGCGGGGCTCTCGGGCTACTGGAAGCGCAATGGTTTCATCTCGGACTACACGTTCCGCCTGACCCACGGCACGGTCGGCATGGATACCTGGTATTCGCGCCTGATCGGCCAGCGCAGCGATACGGAGGGGCAGTACACGAAGGCAGAATTCTCGCTCGACGCGACGCACAGCCTCGGCCATCGCACGGATGTGCTGCTGAAGACGAGCGGTCAGCTCGCGGAATCGAATCTCGATGGCTCGGAGGAATTCTATCTCGGCGGTGCGAACGGCGTGCGCGCATATCCGCAGGGTGAGGGTTCCGGCGACGAGGGCATCCTCGGGTCGGCGGAGTTCCGCTACTACACGGATACGCCGGGCCTCGTGCTGAGCACGTATTTCGATATCGGCCATGTCGCGTACAATAAGAACGGCGCGAAGGAAAGCGTGCTGAACGGCGTGCCGAAGAAGGGCCAGACGCTCAAGGGCTGGGGCCTCGGCGCGAGCTACAACCAGCCGGATGACTGGTTCGCGCGCCTCGACTACGCGCGCCGTATCGGCGGGGATGAGAACCTCACAGAGGACGCAAAGGCAAGGGGCCGCGCATGGTTCATGTTCGGGAAAATCTGGTAATCCCGGCAAAAAAAGTATAGAAAATATGCATTTAGGGGTTGACAGAAGCCCCGGAAATCAGTAAAATATATTTTGTCAGTCGCGAGCGGCACTCCTCCGGGAGTTGCCCGGACAGGCAAAATCAAGCGGAAATAGCTCAGTGGTAGAGCATCACCTTGCCAAGGTGGGGGTCGCGAGTCCGAATCTCGTTTTCCGCTCCATGATGCGGAAATAGCTCAGTGGTAGAGCATCACCTTGCCAAGGTGGGGGTCGCGAGTCCGAATCTCGTTTTCCGCTCCATTTTTTTTGATTATTATGGGCCTATAGCTCAGTTGGTTAGAGCAACCGGCTCATAACCGGTCGGTCCTTGGTTCGAGTCCAAGTGGGCCCACCAAATAATTTCATATTTTTTAACATGGCCCAGTAGCTCAGTTGGATTAGAGTATTTGACTACGAATCAAAGGGTCGAGGGTTCGAGTCCCCCCTGGGTCACCATGTTTGTGGGTAGGTGCCCGAGTGGTTAAAGGGAACAGACTGTAAATCTGTCATCTTCGGATTACGATGGTTCGAATCCATCCCTGCCCACCACCACGAAAGCAGAGCGTCGCGTATGCGGCGCTTTTTTCGTATATGCGTATGTGGGGATGGCCTTGAATGGTACACTCCCTTCGGTGCTATATCGTTCTAATTGAGACTTAACAGGCCTTTTCTTACATGGCAAGATGGAAACTTTATATATAGTATAGGAATCGTCTACAAACCGTGATAAAATAAGGGACAGAAGTTTGTATGAAATGCATTCATGGCGGATTAGGAGGATTTATGGAAAAACGATACAAAGGCATGACATTGGCCATCTGCCTTGCTCTCGCGCTCAGTGCGCGGTCTGTATCGGCACAGGATGTGTCCTTGCAGGATGCCATCGATATCGCTCTGGCGCAGAATACCGGCCTGCTGATTACGCAGAAGGGTGAGGATACGGCAGAGGCAACGCTCGCGAAGGCAAAGGGGCAGAATGGCTTCAGCGCAAAGGCGAGCGGCGATGTGCTCCAGTCGAGCAAGAATGAGGGGGAGAAGCGCGCGGATTCCTCCTCGCTCGGCTTGTCCGGCAGCCTGCCTCTCTACACGGGCGGCGCCAATGAGGCGAACATCAAGAGCGGCGAGATCGGCGTCGAGTCGTCGCGCTTGACGACGGAGCGCAAGCGCGAGGATCTCAAGCTGTCCGTCATCAAGGCGTACTACAATGCGCTCGAAGCGCGCAAGACCATCGACGTCGACCAGGAGTCCGTCGACAACTATCAGGCGCATTATACGAACGTCAGCCAGCTCTACTCTGCGGGCTCCAAGGCGCGCATCGATGTGCTGCGCTCGTCCGTCGAGCTCTCGAATGCGCGGCAGACGCTGATCAAGGCGCAGAATTCCTACGAGGTCGACCTGTCGACGCTGCGGAACCTGCTGAACATGGACCGTACGGTGCCGCTGAACCTCACGACGGATTTCTCCTACGATAAATTCGACATCAGCATGGATGACGCGATCGCCTACGCATACCGCAACCGCAAGGATCTGAAAGTCTCCGAATACGAGATGAAGCAGAAGGAGCTCGCCATCACGTCGGCGAAGGCCGGCTATCAGCCGGAGCTCTCGCTCTCCGTCGGGACGAATGTCCTCAACAAGCAGTGGCATCCCTCTACGGACAACAAGACGGGCCTCAGCGCCGGCGTCGGCCTGTCGTGGGATATCTTCGACAGCGGCGTGACGAAGGCCGAGGTCAAAGAGGCCAAGAACCAGTACGATATCGCGAAGCTCAACCTGCTCAAGGACAAAGAGGATATCGACCTGTCGCTGCGGCAGTCCTACTACAATATGCGCGAGGCGGAGAAGCGCTTCACCTCGACGTCGGACGCCGTGAACCAGGCTGAAGAAGATTACTATATCGCGCGCGAGAAATACCGCGCGGGCGAGGGACTCATGCTCGACATCATCGATGCACAGCTCGCGCTCTCGACGGCACGGCTCAACCATATCAGCGCGCAGTACGACTACGCGCGGTATAAGGCCGAGGTCGAGAATGAGATGGGCATCGGGCTGAACGACAGCGAGAAGGCCGCGTCCGGGCAGCTCGATACGGACGCGGCGCGCGTGATCGCGGCATCGCCGCTGACGAAGACGCAGACGGCGGCGCAGCCTGCCGCATCCGCGAAAGCGCCGGCCTCCAAGGATGTCCGGCGTGAATCCCAGCAGACGGTGGCGGAGCTCGCCGGGAATGGAGCAGCGAAATGACGAAAAAAGGCAAGATCAAGATCGGCATTGTGGTCGTGCTCGTCGCAGCCATCGCGTTCGGCGGCTGGAAGTATTACAGCAGCCAGCAGCAGGCGAAGGAACAGGCGGCTGCCGCACAGCAGGTCACGCAGGTCACGCGCATGGACATCAAGTCGACGGTATCGGCGACCGGCACGATCCGCCCGGTCAATTCCGTCGAGGTCAGCTCGAAGATCACGGCGCGCATCAAGAGCGTGCTCGTGAAGGAGAACGACGAGGTCAAGGCAGGCCAGACCGTCGCGACGCTCGAGGGCAAGGACTACGAGTCGAAACGGGATCAGGCGCAGTACAAGGTCACGAGCACGAAGCAGAAATATGACCGCGTCAGCTATCTCTATTCGATCGGCGCGGATACGCAGCAGCAGCTCGAGGATGCGCAGTACGATTACGATACGGCGCAGTCCCAGCTCGCGGAGACGGAATCCGACCTCGCGGAAACCGTCATCACGGCGCCGATGGACGGCGTGGTCGTCGGCGAGCCGAAGACTGCCGGCACGATGGCCGTCCAGGGCTCCGATAACCCGACGGTCATCATGCGCATCGCCGACCTTTCGAGCAAGCAGATCCTCGCGAAGGTCGATGAGACCGATATCGGCAACGTGAAGGTCGGGCAGGACGCGACGTTTACGGTCGATACGTACCCGAACAAGACCTTTACGGCGCATGTCTCGAAGATCTCGCAGACCGATACCTCGAACACCTGGGATACGCAGAAATCTTCTTCTTCGTCGACGGCTTCCTCGTCTTCGGCCAGCGTCATCTACTACTACGTGACGCTCGACGTCGATGACCCGGATAACGAATTGTTCCCGTCGATGACCGCGCGCGTTGAGATCAATACGGCAGACAAGCAGGATGCGCTCGTCGTGCCGATCTCAACGCTGAAGACGGATACGAACGGCTCCTACGTCATCGTGCGGAATCCGGACGGCTCGGAGGAGAACCGCTACGTGACCGTCGGCATCTACAGCGACGAGTACGTCGAGATCTTGTCCGGCCTCGAGAAGGGCGAGAATGTCGTCTCGACCTATACAGCCACGAAGAGCAGCAAGTCCAGCAGCAACAACGACCGTCACGGCGGCCCGCCGATGTAAGGTGAACAGTACCATGACAGAGAAAAAAGAAGAGCGCTATGCGACCATCAAGCTGCGCGATATCCGGAAAATCTACCAGATCGGCGAGGAGACGCTCGCCGCGCTTGATGGCATCACGCTCGACATCCACAAGGGCGAGTTCGCCGCGCTGATGGGGCCGTCCGGCTCCGGCAAGTCGACGCTGATGAACATCCTCGGCTGCCTCGACCGCCCGACCTCGGGCTCGTACAAGCTCGACGACGAGGAGGTCTCGAACCTCTCGGACGACCAGCTCGCCTATACGCGGAACCGCAAGATCGGCTTCGTGTTCCAGAACTTCAACCTGCTCTCGCGCATCTCGGCGCTCGAGAATGTCGCGCTGCCGCTCGTCTACGCGGGGGTCGGGCGCAAGGAGCGCAATGAGCGCGCTATGCACTATCTCGAGGCGGTCGGCCTCGCGGACCGCGCGGATCACCAGCCGAACGAACTCTCGGGCGGTCAGCGCCAGCGCGTCGCGATTGCCCGCGCGCTCGTCAACGACCCGCATATCATCATGGCGGACGAGCCGACCGGCAACCTCGATACGAAGTCGACGAAGGAGATCATGCAGATCTTCGAAGCGATGCACGAAGAGGGGCGCACGATCATCCTCGTCACGCATGAGCCGGAGATCGCGGCCTGCGCAAGCCGCCAGCTTCTCGTGCGCGATGGGAAGATCACCCGAGACGAAGGAAAGGGCGTGGTCATGGATGTTGTTTAAGGAGAGTTTCCAGATCGCGCTCGCGTCCCTGTTCGCGAACAAGATGCGTTCGCTGCTGACGATGCTCGGCATCATCATCGGCGTCGGCGCGGTCATCGCGATGGTGTCCATCGGCATGGGCGTGCGCTCGAACGTCACGAGCTCGATCGCGAGCCTCGGTTCGAACATGCTGATCGTCATGCCGGGATCCTCGAACCGCGGCGGCGTGCGCGGCGCGGCAGGATCGATGCAGACGCTGAAATACGATGACGCGAAAGCCATCAAGGAGAAGATCTCCGATATCGAATACGTCTCTCCGACGGTCTCGTCCTCGTATCAGGTCGTCTACGGCAACAACAACTGGAATACGTCCGTGCAGGGCGTCACGCCGGAGTTCATGTCCATCCGCTCGCTCACGATCAGCTACGGCGCGTTCATCACGGAGAATGACCTGCAGAAACGCCAGCGCGTGGCTGTCATCGGCACGACGGTCGCGGAGAACTTGTTCGAGGACAAGAACCCGGTCGGCCAGAATATCCGCATCAACAACCAGCCGTACAAGGTCATCGGCCTCCTGCAGAGCAAGGGCCAGTCCTCCATGGGACAGGATCAGGACGATATGGTCTACGTGCCGTTGACGACCGCGCAGGAACGCATGCTCGGCATCACCTATGTGCAGAGCATCAACCTGCAGGTCAAAGACGCGAACAAGATGGATCAGGTGCAGGCACAGGTCGAGCAGCTGCTCCGCACGCGCCACCATATCACGGGCGACAAGGACGACGACTTCAACGTCCGGAACCTCACGAGCCTCATGCAGACCGTGCAGCAGTCGACGACGATGCTGACGCTGCTGCTCGGCTCAATTGCCGGCATCTCGCTGCTCGTCGGCGGCATCGGCATCATGAACATCATGATGGTGTCCGTGACGGAACGCACGCGCGAGATCGGCATCCGCAAGGCACTCGGCGCGACGTTCATGAACATCATGACGCAGTTCCTGATCGAGTCGATGGTCATCGGCATCATCGGCGGCCTGATCGGCATCGGGCTCGGCTGTCTCGCCTCGAAGATCATCGCGCAGGTCGGCAACTTCACGACCGTCATCACGCTCGCGCCGATCCTCGTGTCGTTCCTGTTCTCCGTCGGCATCGGCCTGTTCTTCGGCATCTACCCGGCCCGCAAGGCCGCGCGCCTCGACCCGATCGAAGCGCTCCGCTACGAATAAGGTATACAGCAAAAAGGCTTCTGCAGATCCTGCAGAAGCCTTTTTCCTATACGCATATATGCGCCTTTATTTCGGGTTGTACTCGACAATCTCGATGTCCGGATGCTCGTTGAGGTCGAGGAGCTCGCTCGGCGAGATCTCGATGACGGGGTGGGCGGCGTAGTCGTTCGGGTAGGCGGCGACAATGCCTTTCTGCCCATTCGAGAGCACGACCTTCGAGCCGAGGAACGCATCCTTGATGCGGTTCAGCACGACGACGCAGACGGCCGGGTCGAGCGTCTGGAACATGCCCTGGCTGATTGCCGCGATTGCGGCAAACGGCGTCCGCTTGACATAGCCCTCGCGCTCCGTCGTGATGTTGTCATAGATATCCGCGATCATGACGATGCGCGCGTACTCGTGGATGTCCGGTCCCTGCACGTTGAAAGGGAAGCCGGAGCCGTCCATGCGCTCGTGATGCTGCAAGGCGGCGAGCTTGACCCCGTCGGAGAGATCCGCAACCCCGTTCAGGATGTGCTGGCCGTCGATGGTGTGCTGCACGTAGGCCTCGTAATCCTCGCCCTCGAGGTTCTCGACGTTCTTGTCGAGCAGCCGTTTCGGGAATTTCGATTTCCCGATGTCGTGCAGGAAGCCGGCGAGGATCAGATCCTTCGTCTTCTCCTTGTCGAACTGCATCCATTTTGCGATGACGCCAGAAAGGATCGAGACGCGCAGCGAATGGTTGTAGATATCGCTCGCGAGGTGGTTCATCTCGTAGAGGTAGTCGATGACGCCGCTGCTCCGGGACAGCGGCGAGTAGGCTTTATCGACCACTTTCTTCGTCGCGTCCATCGGGACGCTGCCGGTCTTGCCTGTCTGCTCGAACACCGTTTCGGCGGCCTGCACGATGTTGTCGTACTCTTTCAGGAAGGCGTTGCCGCGGTTGAAGATCGCGGATACCGCCTGATAGTTCTGGCTTAGTTCGTACTCATCCTTGACGTAGACAACGGGTATATTCAGAAACGTGAGCCGTGTGATATGCGCTTTCGTCAGCAGAGTGTCTTCTGACAGAATCACGACACGGTCCGGATTCACGATGGTGCGGGCGAGAATCATGCCCGGCTTCAGATCTTCCACGGAAACCGCTCTCAAAATAACCCCCTCCTTTATCTCTCTTATTATGTATGTCGAAATTTCGGTCGCTATTCCCCATCTTTTACTTTCTAGATGCAGGGGAGAAATCCCTGCTGGAATCCGGAGCTTTTTGCAGAACGCAGAAAAACTTTCTGCCAGGAGGCGCAGAAAATCACTTCATGGCTTGACAATCTTACAACCGTTCGATATAATAACTTCAAGTTAATCCTTTAATACAATAAAGAAATAAATGAAAGGGCGATGGAATATGAAGGCGAAGAAATGGCTGGCACTCGGCCTCGCAGCGGTTATGTCGATGGCACTGATTACGGGGTGCGGCAGCAACGCCGCAAAGGACAGCGGCTCGGGCGCGAAGGAGAACTCGAAGATCATCGTCGGGCTCGACGACAACTTCCCGCCGATGGGCTTCAAGGATGAGAACAACGAGATCACGGGCTTTGATGTCGACCTCGCGAAAGAGGCGTCGAAGCGCCTCGGCCGCGAAGTGGAGTTCAAGGCCATCGACTGGTCGAGCAAAGAGGCGGAGCTCAAGAGCGGCCGCGTCAATGTCCTCTGGAATGGCCTCGATATCACGGAGAAGCGCAAGGAGAACATGCTGTTCTCCGACCCGTACATGGATAACCGTCAGATCATCTTCGTGAAGAAGGGCCGCACGGATATCACGGACGAATCGAGCCTCAAGGGCAAGAACATCGGCACGCAGAGCGCGAGCACGGCCGAGGAATACCTCGACGGCGACGAGTTCAAGAAGGTCGGCGTCAAGGAGATCAAGAAGTATCCGGATTTCGTCAACGCGTTCATGGATCTCGAGAACGGTCGCATCGACGCGGTCATCGGCGATGAGATCGTCGGCCGCTACTATATGAGCAAACACCCGGATTCCATCGAGGCGGTGGACGTCGCGGTCGGCCCGATCTCGCAGTTCGGCATCGCATTCGCGAAGGACAACCAGCAGCTCCGTGATGAGGTGCAGAAAGTCCTCGACGAGATGAAGGCGGACGGCACGATCGCGAAGATCTCGGAGAAATGGTTCGGCAAGGACATCACGATTCAGAAATAAACAGGCAGAGAATGGAGAGCGGCCAGCATGAGTGATAAGATTACACCGGTGATTCACGAGCTTGCGGGGAAGATCCTCGACGATTACGAGCAGAAGCGCCCGATTGACAAGCTCGACGTGTTTAACCAGCCGAGGCTGGATATCATCTACGCACTCACGGACAAGCTCTGCCGCATTGCGTTTCCGGGCTATACGAAGGATCCGGAGTACCGCATCTACGATATCCGTGCGAATATGCAGATGGTCATCGAGGATGTGGCGTTCAACCTGAACAAGCAGATCGCGATCGCCCTGCGCTATGGGCGGAAGCTCACGGCGAAGGAGCGGGCAGAGGCCGGCGACCATGCGCAGGAGATCACGATCGAGTTTCTGCGCCGCATCCCGCGGGTCCGCGAATACATCGCGACGGATCTTGATGCGACCTTCGACGGCGACCCGGCGGCCGAGAGCCTCGATGAGATCATCTTCTCGTATCCGGGACTCTATGCGATCACGGTCTACCGCTTCGCGCATGAGCTCTACGAGCTGAAGGTGCCGGTCATCCCGCGCATCATGACGGAGCGCGCGCACAGCAAGACGGGCATCGACATCAACCCGGGCGCGACGATCGGCAAATATTTCTTCATCGATCACGGCACGGGCATCGTCATCGGTGAGACCACGCATATCGGCAGCCATGTCAAGGTCTATCAGGGCGTGACGCTCGGTGCGCTCTCGACCTCGGGCGGCCGCGCGCTGCACAATGTGCGCCGCCATCCGACCATCGAGGACAACGTGACCATCTATTCCGGCGCGTCGATTCTCGGCGGCGATACGGTCATCGGCAAGGGCTCGGTCATCGGCGGCAACGTGTTCCTGACGAAATCCGTAGCCCCCGGCACGAAGGTCAGCGTCAAGAATCAGGAGCTCCGCTACAATACGGGCAGCAAGAAAGTCCAAGAGGTCAAGGACGATGCCGACAATGCGGCGTGGTTCTATGTGATCTGACGGCATGATCCGGGAGACGGTTTTCCGCGGCGGTACGTCCGCGCGGAGGGCCGTCTTTTTTTCGCGCTTGCGTACAGAGGACTTACATAGTAAAATAAAGAGAAGGAAAAAGAGCAGGAGGAATGACTTTGCAAAAAGAAACGACACTCGCGAAGCCGGTTTCCTATCAGGGCGTCGGCCTGCATTCCGGGAAGAACGTCCATATCGAATTCCGGCCGGCACCCGCCGGGACAGGTATCGTGATCTTGCGGACGGATCTGCCGGGAACGCCGGAGATTCACGCGGTGGCGGAGAACGTCACCTCGACGCTCCGCGCGACGACGGTCGAAGAGAACGGGAACAAGGTATTCACGATTGAGCACATGATGAGTGCTCTGCATGCGCTCCGCATCGACAACTGCTATATCGCGCTCGATGCGGAGGAACCGCCGGTCGCTGACGGCTCCTCGCTGACGTATTTCCGCCTTCTGAAAAGCGCTGGCAGGATGGAACAGGACCGCGAGCGACGGGAAATCGTCATCGATAAGGTCTACCGCATCGATGATGAGAAAACCGGGCGCTTCGTGCTGGCCCTGCCGTATGATGGATTCCGCGTGAGCTTTACCTCGGTGAATCCGCACAAGCTCATCGGCATCCAGTATGAGGACTTCCTGGTCGATGAGGCGGTCTATGAAAAGGAGATCGCACCGGCGCGCACCATCGCCTATGAAGGCGAGATCCGGCAGCTCCGCGAGATGGGGCTCGGCCTCGGCGGCACGATGGAGAACGTCATCGTCTACAACGACGACGGGTGGCTGAACCCGCTGCATTTCGACGATGAGCTCGTGCGGCACAAGATCCTCGACGTCATCGGCGACCTGCGTCTCGCGGGCATCATCCGCGGGCACATCATCGCCGCAGCATCCGGGCACGCACTCAACACACAGCTCGCGAAGAAGATCGCGGCCGCGTATCGTGGATAAAAGAACAGGAGAGAATAGTTATGGTATTGGACATCAATGACATCATGAAGATTCTGCCGCATCGTCCGCCGATGCTGCTCGTCGACCGCATCATCGAGCTCGAGCCGTTCAAGTCGGCGACGGGCATCAAGAACGTCACGATGATGGAACCGCAGTTCCGCGGTCATTTTCCGGGCCACCCGATCATGCCGGGCGTGCTGATCCTCGAGGCGATGGCGCAGGTCGGCGGCGTCGCGATGCTGTATCCGCAGGAGAACCGCGGCAAGATTGCCCTGTTCGGCGGCATGGAGCATGTGAAGTTCAAGCATCCAGTCGTCCCGGGCGACCAGCTCGTGACGAAGGCACAGCTCGTGCGCGTGCGCGGGGATTTCGGCCTGCTGCACTGCGACGGCTATGTCGATGACAAGCTCGTCGCTTCGGCGGATTTCAAGTTCGCCCTCAAAAGAGACGAAAACGCTTGATTTTCGCTACATTCCACAAGATATTCATAGATAACGATTGCTCAACTCGAAATACGCCTGGATTTGCTGTGACAAGACGAGCAGAAAATCAAAGTGAACAAGAGAGTTTAAGTAAGTAGTTTATGAAGAATTTATATTCAAAGAAATTCGAGCGATTCAGGCAGGAAATATAGGTTAGGAGCTGTAGAGATGAGCATGGAAAACAGCAAGGTTATCGCCTTCATACACGATACCGCGGTCGTTTCTCCGACAGCGCGCATCGGGAAGAATGTAGAGATCGGCCCTTATTCGGTCATCGGCGACAACGTCGAGATCGGTGAGGGTACGCATATCGGGCCGCATGTCGTCATCCAGGGGTGGACGAGCATCGGCAAGGACTGCCGCATCTTCCAGGGGGCTTCGATCGGCGAGATCCCGCAGGATCTGAAGTTCAAGGGGGAGAAGAGCTACACGTTCATCGGCGACCGCACGACGATCCGCGAGTGCGCGACGGTGCACCGCGCGACCGGCGAGGGCGAGGAGACGCGCATCGGCAATGACTGCCTGCTCATGGCGTACACGCATGTCGCGCATAACTGCGTGGTCGGCAACAACGTCATCATGAGCAACGCGGCGATGATCGCGGGCCACGTCGTCGTCGAGGATCGCGTGGTTATCGGCGGCATGGCCGGCGTGCATCAGTTCGTGAAGATCGGCCGCAACGCGATGGTCGGCGGCGCTTCGAAGCTCGTGCAGGACGTCGTTCCGTTCACGATCGTCGACGGGCGCCCGGCCAAGGCGGTCGGCCTGAACAGCGTCGGCATCTCGCGCGCCGGGATCCCGGTGGAGGCCCGCCGCCGCATCAAGCAGGCATACAAGATCCTGTACCGCTCGGGCCTTTCGCTTTCGCAGGCCATTGCGGTCATCGAGCAGGAAGTGGATTCCTGCGAGGAAATCGAGCATTTCCTGCGTTTCCTGCGCAACGCGGAGCGCGGCATCTGCCGTGTGCGCCGTGTCGCAGACTGAGCAGACGGAATAGAAGAATCAGGGGAGAAGAATAGCATATGGAGAAATTAGGACTGCTGGCCGGTGCCGGCCATCTGCCCGCGGAATGCGCGCGGGCGGCTGCGGGGCTCGGCTACGAGGTCTACGCCGTTTCCCTGCTGCCGGAAACCGATCCGGAGCTTGCGGCGTGCACGACGGATTGCCAGGCAATCAGCATCGCGCACCTCGATGAGATCCTCGGCTACCTCAAGGAACACGATATCCACAAGGTCACGATGATCGGCAAGGTCACGAAGGAGCTCTTGTTCTCCGGCAAGGTCATGCCGGACGCGCGCATGCTGGCGCTGATCGCGGAGCTCCCGGATCGCAAGGACGACACGATCATGATGATGTTCGTGCGTGAGCTCGCGAAGATCGGCGTGCAGGCCATCGACCAGACGGCATTCATCCGCAAGCTCATGCCGCATCACGGCACGCTGACGAAGCGCGAGCCGACGGACGCGGAGCGTCAGGACATGGCGTTCGGGTTCCGCGTGGCACGCGAGCTCGGCCGCCTCGATATCGGCCAGACGGCCGTCGTCAAGGACAAGGCGGTCATGGCGCTCGAGGCCATCGAGGGAACGGATGCCTGCATCCGCCGCGGCGGCGAGCTCGCGCGGGGCGGCGCGGTGGTCGCGAAGGTCGCGAAGCCGCAGCAGGACAACCGGTTCGATGTGCCGACGGTCGGCCTCACGACGATCGAGAGCATGATTGCGGTCAAGGCGTCTGCCCTCGCCATTGAAGCGGACAAGACCCTGCTCGTCGAGCGGGATAAGGTCGTGGCGCTCGCGGACGAGAACAATATTGCGATAGTCGCGATGTAAAGCAATCGAGGCGCGGCGGAATCTTCCGAAAAGATTCCTCGCGTCTTTTTCATGTTTGTTGTATAATAATAAGATGGTATAGGCACGGAGAGAGGAGGGCGAAGATGAAGATCATGTTTTCCGCCGGCGAGGCCTCCGGCGATCTGCACGGAGAGCGCCTCGCATCGGCCATCCTGCGCATGGCTCCGGAAACGGAGCTCGTCGGCTTCGGCGGCGCGCGCATGGAGGCTGCCGGCGTCCGTCTCGCGGCGGATTTCGCGAGCTACAACGTCATGGGTGTCTGGGAGGTCATCAAGAACCTCGGCCGCATCCTGAAGCTGCTCGACCGGCTGACGGATTTCATGCGCGAGGAAAAGCCAGATCTCTTGGTGCTCATCGACTACCCGGACTTCAACTGGCGGCTTGCGAAGCGCGCCAAGAAGCTCGGCATCCCCGTCTTCTCTTATATCCCTCCGTCTGCCTGGGCCTGGCGCAAGGGCCGCGCGAAGAAATGCGCGAAGCTCGCCGATGAGTTCGTCGCAATCTTCCCGCATGAGCTGCCGGTCTACGAGGCAGCCGGCGCGAAGATCTCGTTTGTCGGGAACCCGCTCGTCGATACGGTGCGCGCGGAGATCCCGCTGACGGAGGCGAGGGCATTCTTCCGCGTCAAACCGCAGGAACATATCGTGCTGCTCTTGCCGGGCAGCCGCAAGCAGGAAATCGAGCTGCTGCTGCCGGCCATGCTCGGCGCCGCAGAGAAGATCGAGGCGGAACGCCCCGGCACGCGCTTTTTCCTGCCTCTCGCGGATGGCGTGGACCGCGTGCGCATCGAGGAGAAGGTGCGCGCTGCCGGCGTCCCGGTGACGCTGACGGAGAAGTACCGCTACGCGCTGATGGGCCTTGCGGACGTTGCCATTGCGACGTCCGGGACAGTTGTCATGGAGGCCGCACTGATGGGGCTCCCGTGCGTCGTCCTGTACCGCCTGTCGAAGCTTTCCTACGCGGTCGGGCGCCTGCTCGTGCATGTGAAGAATTTCAGCCTGCCGAATATCCTGCTCGATGAGCAGTTCCAGCCGGAGCTGCTGCAGGACGAGGTCGAGCCGGGCCGCATCGCTGCGGAAACCTTGAAGCTTTACCGCGGCGAGAAGCAGCGCGAGATCACCTGCGTGAAGCTGCGGCAGGCCTGCGGGAAACTCGGGAAACCGGGGGCATCGGCGCGCGTCGCGGAGAAGATCCTGGCGGCGGCACGCCGCTTTCAACATAGGGGCGCGGAGGCGCCGGACGGAGGAAACTCATGAAGAACTACAAGCGGCTGCTCCAATACATCCGCCCTTATCTGAAACAGCTCGGCTTCGCCATCATCTGCATCATCGCGGCGGCCGCCGCGAACCTCTATCTGCCTTGGATCATCAAGGACATGGTCGATAAGGTTCTGACGAACAAGGACATGGCGATGCTCAACGTGATCTGCCTCGGCATCATCGTCGTGTTCATCCTGCGCGGCCTTTTCTACTATGGGCAGTCCTATCTGGTCTCCTTCATCGGGCAGAAGGTCATCATTGATGTGCGCGAGGTCATGTTCCGGAAATTCCAGCGCATGCCGATGGCCTATTTTGACAAGCATCAGACCGGCGAGACGATGAGCTATATCACGAACGATGTCGCGGCCATCCAGTCCGCGCTCGTCGACAACCTCATCGAGATGGTGACGGAGGGATCCATCCTGATCGGCTCGCTCGTCATGATGCTCGTGCTGGACTGGAAGCTCTCCATCCTGACGCTCGTCATCATCCCGCTCGTCGGACAGGCCATGAAGATCTTCGGCCGCAAGATCAAGCGGAATGGTACGGTCATCCAGGAGCGCATGGCGGACATCACGTCCCTGCTGCAGGAGAGCATCTCGGCCATCCGCGAGGTCAAGTCGTTCGCGCGGCAGGACTATGAGATCGATCGCTTCTGCAAGCAGAATGACCTGAACTTCCAGGCGGCCATGAAGAACGTCCAGCTGACGTCCCTGCTGACGCCTTCCGTGGAATTCCTCGCGGCGGTCTCCGTCGCGGTCATCCTGTGGTTCGGCGGCTACGAGGTCATCAACGGCGCGCTGACGGCCGGCTCGCTGATCGCGTTCCTGACCTACGCCGTGAACCTCGCGAACCCGGTCAAGCGCCTCTCGCGCGTCTACGGGAACCTGCAGCGCGCGATGGCGGCGGTCGACCGCGTGTTCGCGGTCATCGACCTGCCGGAGACCATCAAGGACAAGAAGGGCGCTGTAGATCTGCCGCCGGTCGAGGGCAATGTCTCAATCGACCACGTATCGTTTGCATACAAGAAAGATGTCCCGGCGCTCACGGACGTCACGTTTGATGTGAAGCCGGGCCAGATGATCGCATTCGTCGGCCCGAGCGGTGCCGGGAAGTCGACCATCGCGAACCTGATCCCGCGCTTCTACGATGTGACGGCCGGCGCCATCCGCATCGACGGGCACGACGTCCGCGATGTGACGTTGAAATCCCTGCGCGAGCAGATCGGCATCGTGCCACAGGAGACCATGCTGTTCTCGACGACGGTGCGCGAGAATATCCGCTACGGGCGGCTCGACGCGACGGACGAGGAAGTCGTCGCCGCGGCGAAGGCGGCGAATGCGGACGAGTTCATCCGCGCGCTGCCGGAGGGCTACGACACGAAGATCGGTGAGCGCGGCATGAACCTTTCGGGCGGGCAGCGGCAGCGCATGTCGATTGCCCGCGCGATCCTGAAGAACCCGCGCATCCTGATCCTTGACGAGGCGACCTCCGCACTCGATACGGAGAGCGAGAAGATCGTCCAGGCGGCGCTCGACCGGCTGATGGTCGGCCGCACGTCGTTCGTGATTGCGCACCGCCTGTCGACGATCTTTGACGCAGACCAGATCTACGTCATCGACCACGGGCGCATCCAGGAGCACGGGACCCATGAGGAACTTCTGGCGAAGGGCGGGCTCTACAGCACGCTTTACAATATCCAGTTCAAGAAATCGGCACTGACCAGCGAGGGGGATGGAAATGCAGTTTCTGTATAATCTTGCGGCAATCCTCATCGTGATCCTGATCATCCCCGTTTTCATGGTGCGTTCCGTGCGGGAGAAGGGCTTTGTCGAACGGATCCGGCAGAGTCTCGGCTTCTTCCCCGAGCACGCGCTCGAAAAGGTGGAAAAAAGGGACTGCATCTGGGTACATGCGGCTTCCGTCGGCGAGATCGTCGCGACGAGCCCGCTGATCAAGGAATTCCGCCGGGAATTCCCGCGGAGCCCGATCCTCGTCTCGGTCGTGACGACGAGCGGCTATGAGATGGCGCGGCGCATCATCAAGGACGCCGATGCCATCATCTACTTCCCACTCGACCTGCCCTGGCTCGCCGGGCACGTGCTGCGGCGCATCCACCCGCGCGTGTTCCTGCCGGTCGAGACGGAGCTCTGGCCGAACTTCCTGAAGACGGCGAGGCAGCTCCGCATCCCCGTCATGATGGTCAACGGGCGCATCAGCGACCGTTCGGTCAAGCAGTACAAGCATCTGCACAGCATCCTGTCCGACATGATCGGGACAGTCAAGCTGTTCGCGATGCAGTCCTCCATCGACGCGGACTATATCATGCGCCTCGGCGCGGATCCGAAGCTCGTGACGGTCACGGGCAATACGAAGTTCGACCAGACCTATACGGATGTCAGTCCGGAGGAGAAGCAGCGGATCATCCACGAGATGGGGCTCGAGCAGAATGACGGAATCTTCCTCGCGGGATCCACGCACCGCGGCGAGGAGGAGCTCGTGCTCGACGCATTCTCCGCGGTCCGTGAGAAACACCCGCACGCGCGCCTCGTCATCGCGCCGCGCGAGCTGCTGCGCACGCAGGAGGTCGTGCACCTCTGCCGCAAGGCCGGCTTCACTGTCGCCTGCCGCACGGAGCTGCAGAAGCGCGCTCCCGAGAACGAGGATATCGTCATCCTCGACACAATCGGAGAGCTCGGCAAGGTCTACAGCATCGGCGACGTCATCTACGTCGGCGGCAGCCTGATCCCGCATGGCGGGCACAATATCCTCGAGCCGGCGGCCCATGGCAAGGCCATCATTGTCGGCCACTACATGTTCAATTTCAAGGATACGCACGCCCTGTTCAAGAACCGCAACGCCTGCATCACCGTGAACAACGGCCGCGAGCTCACGCGCGAGGTCCTGCGCCTGTTCGATGAGCCGGACGAGCGCCGCCGCATGGAAAAAGAGACGCTCGCCATCGTGAACGAGAACAAGGGCGCATCGCGCAAATCGGCAATCCTCCTGCACCAGATGCTCGACGCCTACGAGAGCGACGAGGAGACGCGCCGCGTGCGCTCGACGCAGAAGATCGCGAACCTGCAGACCTATTTCATCGACCTCGTGCACAGCAAAGAGGTGCACGGCGTCGGCATGCACCTGCTCATGGGCGTGCTCTACGTGTTCTCGCTGATCTATGCGAGCCTCGTCAATCTGAAGCTCGCCGGCTACCGCCTCGGCGTCCTGCAGAAGGAGAAGCTGGACTGCTTCGTCATCTCCCTCGGCAATGTCACCGTCGGCGGGACGGGCAAAACACCGACCGCGCAGCGCCTCGCGAAGGATATCCGCGACATGGGCTACAAGGTCGTCATCCTGAACCGCGGCTACCGCGCGAAATGGCACGGTGACGTCGGCATCGTGTCCGATGGGCGGAAGCTCTATATGGACGCGAAGGAGGCCGGCGACGAGGCCTTCATGCTCGCGAAGCATCTGCCGAATGTGCCGGTGCTGATCGGCGCGGAGCGCGCGAAGACCGGCCGCTATGCCATCGAGCACTTCGGCGCAGAGGTCGCGATCCTCGACGACGGCTATCAGCATTGGCAGCTGCACCGCGACCTCGATATCCTGCTCGTCGATGCGGTCAACGTCTTCGGCAACGGGTACATCCTGCCGCGCGGCACCCTGCGCGAGCCGATCTCGCATATCAGCCGCGCGGATGTCTGCCTGCTGACGAAGGTGGATCAGGCCGCGGAAGGAGCCTGCTCCTATATCCGCGACACGATCCACCGCTACAACCCGCAGGCAAGCGTGGTCGAGTCCGTCCACCAGCCGAAAAACTTCGTGCCGCTCGAGGACTGGCATGTCGATATCAGCGGCGAGGGCGAGGATGTCGCGAAGATCCGCGGGCACCGCATCATGGCGGTATCCGCCATCGGGAACCCAGCCTCGTTCGAGCAGACGCTTTCCGACCTCGGCACGGTCATCATCGAGAGCCTGCGATATCCGGATCATCACGATTACACGGTCCACGAGATGCAGGATATCCTCGACCAGGCTGAGAACCTCGGCGCCGAGGCCATCGTGATCACGGAGAAGGACGCGGTGAAGATCCCGGCAGAGGTCATCATGGCCAAGCGGAATATCCCAATCTACGTCATCTGCGTGGAAGTCACGTTCAAGGATGGGCGGGATATACTGCTCGGTCAGCTGGAAAAGCGTCTGGCCGGCCGCCTCGGGGAGAGAAAAACCCGGCAGGGCCGCTGATCTTTTCCGGCATCAGAGAAGAAAGGAAACGACGGATATGAAGGTTTTATGTGTGATTCCGGCGCGCTACGCGTCGACCCGGCTTCCGGGAAAACCGCTGAAGGATATCACGGGCAAGCCGATGGTCGTCCGCGTCTACGAGCGCGCGAGCAAGGCGGAGCGCGTGTCGGAGACGCTCGTCGCGACCGATGATAAGCGCATTTACGACGCGGTTCTCGCAAACGGCGGTAAGGCGCAGATGACGCGCGCGGATCATCCGACCGGGACCGACCGCCTCGCGGAGGTCGCCGCCTCGCGGCCTGATGCAGATCTCATCGTGAACGTGCAGGGCGATGAGCCGCTGATCGACCCGGGACTCATCGACCAGCTTGCGGCCTGCTTCGAGCAGGACAGCGAGCTGCAGATGGCGACGGTCAAGACCGAGATCACGGATGAGGACGAGCAGAAGAACCCGAACAACGTCAAGGTCGTCACGGACCGGGACGGCTATGCGCTCTACTTCTCGCGCTCGCTCTTGCCGTATCCGAGGCATGACGGCACGCCGGTCTACAAGCATATCGGCATCTACGCGTACCGCCGGGATTTCCTGCTGCAGTACGCGAAGATGGCAGAGACGCCGCTCGAACATGCGGAGAGCCTTGAGCAGCTCCGCGCGCTCGAGAACGGATACCGCATCAAGGTCGTCGAGACGCAGTCGAAATTCGTCGGTGTCGATACCGAGGAAGACCTCGAGAAAGTCCGCAGGATCTACGAGAAGCAGCTTCAGTGATGCAAGGGAAAGGTGGCAGAATCATGAATAAGGTCAAGGTAGGCAATTTCGAGATCGGCGGCGGGGAACCGCTCGCACTTCTCGCCGGCCCGTGCGTGCTCGAGAGCCTCGAGCGCAGCCTCTATATCGGCCGGACCATCAAGGAGATCTGCGGCAGGCTCGGCATGCCGTACGTGTTCAAGGCGTCGTTTGACAAAGCGAACCGCTCGTCCTATCACAGCTTCCGCGGCCCCGGCATCGAGAAGGGGCTCGAGATGCTGCAGGCCATCAAGGATGAGCTGCAGGTGCCTGTCGTGACGGATATCCATGAGCCGTGGCAGGCGGAAAAGGCCGCGAAGGTCGCCGATATCCTCCAGATCCCGGCTTTCCTGTGCCGTCAGACCGACCTGCTGCACGCGGCCGCGCAGACGGGCCGCGTCGTCAACGTCAAGAAGGGGCAGTTCCTCGCGCCGGACGATATGCGCAATGTCGTCGACAAGCTCCATGAGAGCGGCTGCAGCCAGATGATGCTGACGGAGCGCGGGGCCTCGTTCGGCTACCACAACCTAGTCGTCGACATGCGCTCGCTGCCGATCATGCGGAATTTCGGCTATCCGGTCGTCTTCGACGGCACGCATTCCGTGCAGCTGCCGGGCGCCGGCAACGGCGGGACGACGACGGCGGGCAACCGCGAGTACGTCGAGTACCTCGTGCGCGCGGCGGCCGGTGTCGGCGTCGACGCCTTGTTCCTCGAGGTGCACGACAACCCGGAGGAGGCGCTCTCCGATGGGCCGAACATGGTTTACCTCGACAAGCTCGAGGATCTGCTGAAAGATGCGCTGGCCATCAATGAGATCGTCAAAGAGAAAATCAACCGCTGACAGGAGCAGGAAAGCATGGAACTATCGACACAGGCTATTGGACGCGCGAAGAAGGTCCGGCTCGTGATCTTCGACGTCGACGGGGTTCTGACCGACGGCGGCATCTACATCGGGCCGGCCGGCGAACTCTACAAGCCGTTTTTCTGCCGCGATGGCCTCGGCATCACGCTCGCGCACCGCGCGGGGCTGAAGACCGCCATCATCACGGGGCGGCAGTCGGCACAGGTCGCATACCGCGCACAGGAGCTCCATATCTCGGAGGTTTTTCAGGGAAATACCGATAAGCGCGCGGCCTACCGCGAGCTCAAGGAGCGGATGGGCTGCCAGGATCACGAGATCGCCTATATCGGCGATGACCTGATCGACCTGCCGCTCATGCTGCAGGTCGGATTCCCCGCGGCACCAGCCGATGCCGTGCCCGAGGTCCGGGCGCGCGCCGCGGCGGTTTCGGAGTATCCGGGCGGACATGGCGCCGTGCGCGAGATCCTGGAGTTCATCCTGAAAGCGCAGGGGAAATGGGAAGCGCTCATCGAGGGCTTCTACGATATCGGCGGCGCGCAGCCGGGCGGGCTGGCGCAATGACGGATACAGGCGATAAGAAACAGGGAAGGAGAATGTTGTCATGATCTATAAGTCGCTTATGGCGCTGAGCTGGGTGGTATGCCGGACACCGTACTGCCTGCTCATGGGCATCGGCAGGATTCTCGGCAACCTGTACTATCTGTTCGTGAAGAAGGAACGCGAGCGCGCGGTGAGGCAGATGATGGAGGCACTGCAGATGCCGGAGGCAGAGGCGCGCCGCACGGTCCGCGAGTCGTTCGTGAACCTCGCGCGGAACGTGCTCGAGATCCTGTACATGCCGCATCTGAATGAGAAGAATTTCCGCAAGTACATCGAGATCGACCATCTGGAGATCCTGAAGAAGGCCCTCGCGGAGAAAAAGGGCGTCGTCATCCTGACTGGCCATATCGGCACATGGGAATGGCTTTCGGCGGCGTTCACGCTGAACGGCCTGCCGGTCACGGCCATCGCGAAGCCGCAGCCGAACATGCAGTTCACGGAGGTCCTGAACGCCTTGCGCGATACGATCCATGTCGAGATCTTCTCGCGCGGCACGAGCGAACTGCTCGCGGCGGCGCGCGCGCTGAAGAAGGGCAAGATCCTCGGCTTCCTCGCTGATCAGGATGCGGGCCCGGGCGGCGCGTTCCTGCCATTCCTCGGCAAGACGGCCTCGACGCCGATGGGCCCGGCCGTCTTCTCGCGGAAGTTCAACAGCCCGGTCGTACCGGCGTTCATCCTGCGCCAGCCGAACGGGAAGCACAAAGTCGTGATCAAGGACATCATGCGCTACGAGGACACCGGCGATACGGATAAGGATCTGTTCGACTTCACGGCGCGCATGACGAAGATCGTCGAGGGGATCGTCCGCGAGAACCCGACGCAGTGGCTCTGGTTCCAGAAGCGCTGGAACACGAAGCCGGAGGAGCAGAAGAAGGGCAAGCACCACACCGTGCAGGCCGAAGATGAGGAGGCGGGGCGATGAGCAAAAAAGGCAAGATCCTTACCGGGATCGCCATCGTCCTGTTCCTCGCGCTCGTCGTCTGGGCGGTCCGGTCGGTACCGGGTGCGCCGCCAGCACAGCAGGACACGGATCCCTCGCATGTCATGAGCTATGACGGCAACACGATCAGCGAGGAGAAGAACGGCCGGAAAATCTGGGAGCTCACGGCTGACCATATCGAGATGGATATGGAGACGAAGAATGCGAGCATGACCGGCATCACGGGCCATTTCTACGAGGAGGACGGCCGCGTGGTCGACGTCGTCGCGAAGAAGGCCACCTACGACGCGCAGACGAAGAACGTCACGATCGAGGACGGCATCGAGATCACGACGAGCGACGGCGCGTCGCTGAAGAGCGACCAGCTGCTCTGGACCGCGGATGACGAGACATTGACCGCAAAGGGCAACGCCTATGTCGCGAAGGACGATATGCAGGCGAGCGGCGGCAGCATCTCGAGCAGCAACGGCTTCAAGAAAATCGAGATCGATGATCATGTTTACATCGTGAAGGGCGATATGCAGGCGACGGGCGATAAGCTCGAGAGCGACGACGGCATCGAGAAGATCCGCCTGATCGGGCACGCGCATATCACGAAGGGTTAAGGAGACAGATGAAGCGATGAAAAAGCAGGCAGTGAAACCTATTGCCAAACGGGCGCTGTTGACATTCGGCGTCCTCGCGGCACTCATGACGGGTGTGACCTTCGCGGCCGATGACCCGGCGGAGCTCGACGCGGATACGGTCGAATACGACATGAACTCCGGTGAGGTCACGGCGAGCGGCAACGTCCTGATGAAGGCGGGAGCGAGCCGGATCGCCGGTCAGAATGCGGCTTACAATACGAAGACCGGGCAGGGCACGGTCACGGGCAGCGTCATCGCGGAGCGCGAGGGCATGCGCATGACCTGCAGCCAGCTCACGGTCGATGGCAGCGACCACTACATCGCGACGGGCGATGTGCAGGGCATGCGGGCCGACCAGTCGTTCTCTGCCAGCCAGGTGGAGTATTTCCCATCGAAGCAGTATGTCAGCATGCCATCTGGCGGGACGCTCTCGAGCTCCGAGGGCACGTTCACCGCGGATGCGCTGCAGGGCTGGCTCGGCGAGAGCCACTATGTCGGCACGGGCAACGCGCATATCGTGAGCCCGCCGCGCGACATCGAGGCCGGCGGCGACCAGTTCGACTACTACGGCGCGGGGACGGGCAAGGCTGTCCTGACTGGGAATGCCTGGGCATATCAGGGCAACAACACGATGCACAGCAACCGCCTGACGATTTATCTTGCATCGGACGGGCAGGCTAAGGTACAATAGAGCTATCAGCGGATAGATGGAGGATGCGGCTTTGTATATCGAGGCAAAGAATCTGGTCAAGACGTTCAAGAAGCGCACGGTCGTCGACCACGTCTCCCTGCGTGTGGAGAAAGGTGAGATCGTCGGACTGCTCGGCCCGAACGGCGCCGGCAAGACGACGACTTTCTATATGATTGTCGGGCTCGAGGAGCCGACGGACGGGAAAGTCTTCCTGTCGGATGTCGATATCACGGATCAGCCCATGTACAAGCGCGCGTCGCTTGGCATCAGCTACCTGACGCAGGAGGCATCGATCTTCCGCAAGCTCACGGTGAAAGAAAACATCATGGCCATCCTCGAGACGACCAAGCTCTCGAAGGATGAGCAGAAGAAAAAATATCAGGGCCTGCTCGAGGAATTCCATATCGGCCATGTCGAGGAACGGAAGGGCACGGAGCTCTCGGGCGGCGAGCGGCGCCGCGTCGAGATCGCGCGCTGCCTGGCGCTCGAGCCGGAGTTCATCCTGCTCGACGAGCCGTTTGCCGGCGTCGATCCGCTCGCCGTCGCGGACATCCAGGACATCATCCGGTATCTCAAGAAGCGCGGCATGGGAATCCTGATCACGGATCACAACGTGCGCGAGACGCTGTCCATCGTCGACCGCGCGTATATCCTGAACAGCGGCAAGATCCTGCTCGAGGGCGACAGCCAGACGATTGCGGAAAGCCCGATCGCCAGAAAGTTTTACCTCGGCGATAATTTCAAGCTCTGACGGGAGGCAGATGGATGCACATCCGAATTTTAGACCGATATATTTTTCAGGAAGTCCTGAAAACCTTCCTGTTCGGCATCGCTGCGTTTTCCGCCGTGTTCATCGGTTCGGGCACGCTGTTCAAGATCGCGAAATACATCACGGATTACGGTGCGTCGCTCCAGTCGGTCGCGAAGATCTTCGTGCTCGGCCTGCCGAATGTCGTCATCTGGACATTCCCGATGTCCATGCTGCTCGCGAGCCTCATGACGTTCGGGCGGCTTTCCGGCTCGTCGGAAATCACCGCGATGAAGTCCTGCGGCATCAGCTTCCGGCGCATCGCGACGCCGGCGCTTTTCCTCGGCCTGATCGTCAGCATCGGCGCGATCGCGTTCAACGAATACGTCGTGCCGTGGGCGAATACGGCCTACAGCCGCGTGCTCTACTACGAGATCGAGGGCAATACGGGCATGAAGTCGCAGGATCACGTGATCCTGAAAGAAATCAAGGACGGGAACATGCAGCGGCTCGTCTACGCCCGCCGTTATGACGCGGATTCCCAGACCCTGCAGAACGTCACGATGCAGGACTTCGATGATTCCGGCAAGGTACGCCATGTCGAGAACGCCGCATACGCAGACTGGAACGGCAGCGTCTGGACGATGCATGACGGCATGATCTACGATATCGCGGAGAACGAGGATCAGAGCGAGCACGTGGTGCGCTTCAAGGAGCAGAACCTGCCAGTGCAGGCGAACCCGAAACGCATCCTGCGCGAGCAGAAGAAGCCGGAGGAGCTCACGATGAAGGAGCTCCGCGCCGAGATCAACATCATGAAGACGCAGTACGTCGATACGAACAAGCTCGAGGCAGAGCTCTATCAGCGCGTATCCGTGCCGATGGCGAGCCTGATCTTCGCGCTGATCGGTGTGCCGCTCGGCCTGCAGCCGACGCGCAATTCCTCGTCGGCGGGCTTCGCGATGAGCGTCATCATCATCTTCTTCTACTACGCATTGATGACGATGGGCAACGCGCTTGCGCGGAGCGGTGCCATCGCGCCGCTGCTCGCGGTATGGATCCCGAACATCGTCGGCCTGATTGCCGGTGCATTCCTGATCCGCAAGGCTTCGCGCTGATCCGGGCGGCAAGCATAGTATAGAAAACAGAAAGGAGGCCGGGCCATGTACGGTATCTTGCTTATCCTAGTACTCATCATAACAGGCGGGGCCATTGCCTTTATCGGTGACCGGCTCGGTTCGAAGATCGGCAAGAAGCGCTTGTCGATCTTCGGCCTCCGGCCAAGGCATACCTCCATCGTCATCACGATTTTCACTGGCATCTGCATCACGACGCTGACGTTCGGCGTCATGGCGGCAGCGTCCGAGAACGTGCGCACGGCGCTGTTCGGCATGGAGAAGCTGCACCAGCGCATGACGACGACGCAGCGCCAGCTCGATGAGGCGACGGATCGGCTCGATCAGGCGCAGCAGGAGCAGATCGAGAAGGACGCGGAACTCGCGCAGACGAAGGACGAAGTCGATAAATTGCAGGCGCAGCAGGCGGATCTCGAGGCGGAATCCGCGCGCCTGCAGGAGGGCAACCGCATCCTCGAGCTCGCGAACGCCGCATTGAGCGGGCAGAACGATGCGCTTTCGGCGGAGAATGGTTCGCTGCTCGCGGAGAACAGCACCCTCGGATCGAGGAATGAGCAGCTGACCCTCGGCAACGAAAAGCTCAAGAAGGACAATCAGGGGCTCGTCAAGGACAATTCGACGCTCGAACAGCGCAATGGCGCCCTGCGGAACGGCCTTCTCGCGATGCGCGAGGGCGATATCGTCTACCGCGCCGGCGAGATCATCTCGAGCGGGGTCATCCGCGGCAACCGCCCGAAGGAGGCCGTAGAGAAGGATCTCGAGTCGCTGATGTCGATGGCGACGCGCAACGTCTCCGTGCGGCTCGGCAAGGATGCCTCGGATCAGTCCATCTGGATCTATCAGCCGGAGTATCAGGCGGCCATCGATACGATCTCGAAGAGCCCGTACGATATGATCGTGCGCGTGACAGCGGCCGGCAACCTGATCCGTGGCGAGGCCGTGCGCGCGTCCCTGCAGCTCTACAAGAACAGCGTCATCTACCAGAAAGACGAGTTCATCATCGCGCGCCGCTACGCGATGTCGGGCGGCACGACGCAGGCAGAGACCTTTGTTATGGATTTCCTGCGCGAGGTCAATATGGAGGCGCAGATGCGCGGCATCCTGCCGGATCCGATCAGCGGCAGCGTCGGCGTCATGGACGGCACGCAGTTCTACGATGTCGTGAGCAAGATGGGCGCGATGAACGGCAACGTCGTGCTGTCGGCCTACGCGAAGGACAGCACCGACGCGATGGGGCCGCTTCGCCTGTACTTCAAGCTCGAGAGCCTGCCGGACGGACAATGACACAGACTGACAGAAAAGCGGGGACATGCGTTCCCGCTTTTCCTTTCCCTTCAGATGTTGTATAATAACAGGAAATGGGCAGCAGAGGTGAGAAAGCTTGAATATAGCGGCACTGGACCCCGGCAGGGAGAAATGCGGATTCGCCGTGCTCGCGGGCGACGGCCATACGCTCTGGCAGAAGGTCATCGAAACGGCCACTCTCGAACAGGTCGTCGAGGAGACGCGTGCGGCGTACGCATTCGGGACGCTGATCAAGGGGAACGGTACGACGAGCCGGCAGGCCGGAGAGCGCCTTGCGGCGCGGTTCCCGGACCTCACCGTAGAGACCATCGACGAATACCGAACGACGGAGCTCGCGCGGGACTACTATTGGGCGGACAACCCGCCGAAGGGCCTGAAGCGGCTGCTGCCGCTCGGCCTGCAGACGCCGCCTGTGCCCGTCGATGACTACGCGGCGGTCATCCTCGGCAGGCGCTGGATCCAGTCGCAGGGGAAGCTCGCCACAGACCTGCCTCACGTACCGGAAAAGCTGCAGCCGCGCGTCTGAGCGCGGCTCATCTATCATAGGAGAAGCAAATGGAAGCGAAAAAACAGATGCGTCCGGACTGGACGGAGTATTTCCTCGACATCGCGAAGGCGGTCGGTCGGAGGGCAACCTGCCTGCGCCGCCGCTACGGCGCGATCATCGTCAAGGACAAGATCATCATCTCCACGGGATACAACGGCGCGCCGCGCGGTGAGGCGAACTGCATCGACACGGGAATCTGCGAGCGCGAGCGCCTGCATGTGCCGAAAGGGCAGAACTACGAGCTCTGCGTCGCGGTGCACGCCGAGCAGAACGCCATCATCAACGCGGATCCCGTGAAGATGGAGGGCGCGACCATCTACATCGTCGGCTTCAACGCGGACGGCACATTGGCATCGGGCAAGCCATGCCTGCTCTGCCGCCGCATGCTGCGCAACGCGAAGCTCGCGAAGGTCGTCTACTACGAGGAGGACGGCAGCGTCGTGAGCTGTGCGCCGGCCGAAATCCACGACTGACGTATTCCGATGGAAGGCCATCCTTGCGAAATGTGCGGGATGCCTTGCTTTCGGGATGGTTCCATAGTAAAATAAGTTGTTGTGTAATATAGACTTAGAATGGAAAAGATTAAGGGGTGCAGCTTGTTTATGCCAGATTATCTGTTGGCGTTCCTCGTCGCGGCCGGTGTGGCCCTGCTCGTGACACCAGGCGTTATTTGGTTCGCAGCGAAAACCGGCGCGATGGATAAACCGAACGCGCGCAAAGTGCACAAGAAGCCGATTCCGCGCATCGGCGGCATCGGCATCTGGATTGCTTTCATGATCGGGATGCTCGTCGTATCCTTCTTCACGGAGATTCCGGAGGATCAGGAGTTCGAGCTCATCGGCCTGATGGTCAGCGGGACGCTGATCGTGCTGATCGGCGTCATCGACGACTATACGAACCTGCCGGCAAAGGTCAAGCTCGCGGGGCAGATTATCGCGGCCTGCGTGCTCGTCATCGGCTTCGGTGTGCGCGTCGATTTCGTGACGGATCCGTTCGGCGACTATATCTATCTCGAGTGGCTCGCCATTCCGGCGACGCTGTTCTGGATTGTCGGCATCACGAACACCGTGAACCTGATCGACGGGCTCGACGGGCTCGCAGCAGGCGTTTCCGCCATCGCGGCGGTCACAATCTGCGTCGTGGCCCTGCAGCAGGATATCCTGTTCATCGCCGTGGTCACGGCATGCCTCGCGGGGGCAGCCGTCGGGTTCCTCTATTACAACTTCAACCCGGCGCGGATCTTCATGGGTGACTCGGGGAGCATGTTCCTCGGCTTCATCCTCGCGGGCGTATCGGTCATCGGCGCGGTGAAGTCCGCGGCGACGATCGCGCTGATCGTGCCGATCCTCGCGCTCGGCCTGCCGATCCTCGACACGTCGTTCGCGATTGTCCGCCGTTACCGCGGCGGTGTACCAATCTTCAAGCCGGACAAGGGGCATCTGCATCACCGCTTGCTCGACCTCGGCTTCACGCAGCGTCAGGCGGTCCTGCTGATGTACACGATCAGCGCGGTGCTCGGCCTCTCTGCGGTCACGCTCACCGAGGTCAGCACGCAGATTGCGATCATCATCTTCTGCGTCGTCGTGGCGGCAGTCCTGTTCGGCGCAGCGAAGCTCGGCATTTTCAAACTGAAAGAACCGCCTGACGGACAGAGTCCGGCCAGCCGCGGATAAACGCGATGGAGCGTTGAGAGTTGGAGAGTTAGGGAGGATTTTTCTTATGGCAAAGAAAATCAAGGTCATGACGGTGTTCGGCACGCGGCCGGAGGCCATCAAGATGGCACCGGTCGTACTCGAGCTCAAGAAGCATCCGGAGTCCATCATTCCGGTGGTTGCCGTGACGGCACAGCACCGCGAGATGCTCGATCAGGTACTGAACCTCTTTGAGATCAAGCCGGACTATGACCTCAATATCATGGCGGCGGGGCAGACCCTTTTCGACATCACGACGAAGGCCATGCACGGTCTCGACAAAGTCCTGACGGAAGAAAAGCCGGATCTCGTGCTCGTCCATGGCGACACGACGACGACGTTCGCCGGCGCCTTGGCCTCGTACTATCATCAGGTCCCGGTCGGCCATGTCGAGGCGGGCCTGCGCACGTATAACAAGTACTCGCCGTTCCCGGAGGAGATGAACCGCCAGCTGACGGGCCGCATCGCGGAGCTCCATTTCGCGCCGACCAATACGTCAGAGAAGAACCTGCTGCAGGAGCACGTCCCGGCAGAGCAGATCTTCGTGACGGGCAACACGGTTATCGACGCGCTGCACCACACCGTGCAGGATTCCTTCGATTTCGAGGATGAGACGCTGCAGGGCGTCGATTTCACGGGCAAGCGCATCATCCTCGTCACGACGCACCGCCGCGAGAACCTCGGTGAGCCGATGCGCCACGTCTACAAGGCGCTGCGCCAGCTCACGGAGGAGTTCGACGATGTCGAGGTCGTGTTCCCGGTACACAAGAACCCGAAGGTCCGCGAGGTCGTCAACGAGGAGCTCGGCGGGCTCGAGAAAGTCCATCTGATCGATCCGCTCGATTACGAGCCGTTCGCGAACCTCATGCACCGCGCGCATCTGATCCTGACGGATTCGGGCGGCGTACAGGAGGAGGCCCCGGCGCTCGGCAAGCCGGTACTCGTCCTGCGCGACACGACGGAGCGTCCGGAGGCCGTCGAGGCCGGTACGGTCAAGCTGATCGGCACGGACCGCGAGCGCGTCTACGAGGAGGCCAAGCGCCTGCTCACGGACGATGCGGAGTATCACCGCATGGCGGAGTCCGTGAACCCGTACGGTGACGGGCACGCGGCCGAGCGCATCATCCAGGCGATCCTCTACCATTACGGACTGGCAGAGAACAAACCGGATCGCTTCACCGCAGAATAACGTGAATTAAAAAATGGCAGCGGCCTATCTGAGCCGCTGCCTTTTTTACGTTCTGTTTTTGATTTTAACGAGAAATCTTGCGATCGAGCCAGCCGGGGAAGATGCGGTTGAAAAAATGGATCAGTTTATCGGAGGCCGGCGTCAGCAGTATCCAGCTCATGACGATGCAGGTGACGGAGAGCGAGCCGACCGCGACATCGGTGAACCAGTGCGCGCCGCTCATGATGCGCGGCAGCGAGAACACGAAGAACACCGCGAGGGCGGCGAGGAACGAACGCCTGCCGAGGTAGCGCAGCGAGAAGCTCACGAAGATCAGCAGGAACATGCCGTGGTCGCCGGGGAAGGAGCTGCTGGCGAGATCCTTGCACGGCCAGCCGGTGAGCTCGGAGGCGCGGAATATCGGGAACCCGTTTTCGAGGAAGTATTTTGTCGCGGACGCGCGACCGTTGCCGTCAATCAGGTTCGCGCCCTGCTTCGCGATCAGCGCCGAGACGAGCATCGTGGCGCCCATGCAGAGAAGGAAGCGGCGCCCTTCGTGATCCATTTTCCGGTAGGAATGCGCGAAGATCGCGAGCATGAACAGAAACGCTACGATGTTGAACGGCCGCAGATTCGTGAACGCGACGAGGTAGAGGAACGCGCGGTTTTGCGGCAGCATCTCATTGAAGGTAAAGAAGATGCCTTTGTCGATCGCGAACCAGAATCCGTGGTGGACGGGAAGCGCCCAGCTCAAAAAGAGCGCGATACCGAACAAATTCGCGAAGATCAGAGCGATGATTTTCTTTTGTTTTGACATAGTTCACCTCAGAATCTCAGAAACGCAGAGAAAAGAAAAAAGCCAGCGATGCCGCTGGCTTAGATTTTCAGATGGTCGGGATGACAGGATTCGAACCTGCGGCCTCTTCGTCCCGAACGAAGCGCGCTACCAAACTGTGCCACATCCCGTAAACACAAGGAATAGTATACCCGATGGCGTCCTTCTTGTCAAGCATTTTTTTTCTGCTTGCATTTTGCCCGCAGAGTATTACAATAGAAGCAGAGAATTCACTAGGGGAGCGGAAGCTGAGAGGCCTGCGGGCCGACCCTTGGAACCTGTCTGGGTAATACCTGCGTAGGGAAGTGGAATCGATGAGATTGCGCTCGCCTGGGGGTTACCACCGGCGAGCGTTTTTGTGTTTCGGAAAGAGGAGGAATACGATTGGCAACGCAGATGCAGGCAGCCCGTGAGGGGAAGATCACGGACGCGATGAAGATTGTGGCAGAGGCGGAGCATATCGCCCCGGAGACCATCCGGGAGCGCGTGGCGAGAGGCAGCATCGCCATTCCGGCCAATGTCAACCATGCGGCGCTGAAGCCGGATGGCGTCGGCGAGGGACTCCGCGTCAAGGTCAACGCGAACATCGGCACGTCGAGCACGTATCCGGACATCGAGCCGGAGCTCAAGAAACTCGATGAGGCCGTGAAATGCGGCGCGAACGCGGTCATGGACCTTTCGACGGGCGATAACATCGATGTGTCGCGCAAGCGCATCATCGAGCACTCGCCGATCATGGTCGGCACGGTGCCGCTCTATCAGGCCACGGTGCGCGCCATCCGCGAGCACGGGGCTGTCGTCGAGATGACGGATGAGGATATCCTCCAGACGATCGAGGAGCAGGCAAAGGACGGGGCCGACTTCATGACGCTGCACTGCGGCGTCACGCGCCGGGCCATCGAGGCGATGCGCCGGCAGGGCCGCGTCATGGATGTCGTGAGTCGTGGCGGCTCGTTCATCACGGGCTGGATGCTCCATAACGAGATGGAGAACCCGCTCTACACGCATTACGACGAGATCCTGGACATCTGCGAGAAATACGATGTGACCATCAGCCTCGGCGATGGCATGCGGCCGGGCTGCACGGCAGACGCGACGGACCGCGCGCAGCTCACGGAGCTCATCACGCTCGGCGAGCTCGTCGACCGCGCCTGGAAGCGCGGCGTGCAGGTCATGGTCGAGGGCCCGGGCCATGTGCCCTATGACCAGATCGCGGCGAACATGAAGCTCGAGAAGCGCCTCTGCCGCAATGCGCCGTTCTATGTGCTCGGCCCGCTCGTCACGGATATCGCGCCGGGCTACGATCACATCACGGCGGCCATCGGTGGCACGCTCGCCGCGGTGTCCGGCGCGGATTTCCTCTGCTATGTGACGCCGGCGGAGCACCTCTGCCTGCCGACGATGCAGGACGTCCACGACGGCGTCATCACGTCGCGCATCGCGGCGCATGCCGCAGACCTCGTGCGCGGCGTCCCGGGTGCGCGGGAATGGGATCTCGCGATGGCGAAGGCGCGCAAGCAGCTCGACTGGGAGAAGCAGATCTCGCTCTCCATCGACCCGGAGCTCGCGCGCAAGCGCCGCGGGGACCGCAACCCGGCGGGCGAGGGTGCCTGCTCCATGTGCGGCGATTACTGCGCGGTCGAGATCATCCAGAAGTACTTCGACAAGAAGAAATGCCCCGTGGATGACTGAGAAAACTTTTTTCCGAAAATAGGTAAAACTTTTCTGGAAAAAGAGGAATTCCCCCATTTATCGCGAAATAGTACTACGTAGAAAGAAATAAAAATAGACGACATGCTTCTAAACGATACAAGGGGGTTATATCATGGGCAAGATCAATAAAATTCTGGTCCCCGTAGATGGTTCGGTGAACGGCTGCAAGGCCGTGGATGAGGCGATTTTCTTCGCGGAGAAATGCAAGGCGGATCTCGATTTCGTCTATGTGGCGAGCAATATCAACAAGGATATTCCGAGCCACATCGTCTTTGACCGCATCTGGGAGAAGCTCCCCGATGATATGCGCGCGGCAAAGCATGTGGAGACCGGCAGCATCCCGAAGGCCATCCTGCGCGTCGCAGAGCAGGAGGGCAGCGACATGATCATCATGGGCAGCCGCGGGCTCGGCCTGTTCAAGGGCGCGCTGATCGGCAGCGTCAGCCAGAAGGTCGTCGAGGAATCGCCGATTCCGGTCATGGTAGTCAAGTAACAGCCAATTGCTTTCATGGGGAACGGATAAGGGGTTAAAAGCCTTGATACGGGTATTAGGGGTGCCTGCATCAAGGCTTTTTCGTGTCCCGGTTACTTGTCATTTCCCCGGGGAATCGGTATAATAGCAGGATAGCGAAAGGAGCGAGCAGCGTGAAATGGATGGAGGTCAGCGTGCGCGCGTCGCACGCGGCGGCGGATGTCATGGCAGAGTGCTTCAAGGATCTCGGCACGAACGGCGTGTCGATGGACGATCCGGAAATCTGGAACGAGGCCATCGAGGAAGGGCTCTGGGATTTCAAGAACGTCGAGGAGGAGCGCCCGCATACGGACCGCGTGACGGTCAAGGCGTATTTCCCGGCGGACGGCACGTTTGATGAGAAATACGGGAAGGTGCAGGCGCGCGTGCGCGAAATCGAGCGCATCGATGGGCTCGGCGGTGCCTGCGAGCTCTCGGTGAAGCCGGTGCAGGACGAGGACTGGGCCGACAACTGGAAGCAGTATTTCCATACGCAGCGCGTCGGGCAGCATTTCGTCATCCAGCCGTCGTGGGAGAGCTATGCGGCAAAGCCGGACGACGTCGTGCTGCGGCTCGACCCGGGCGCCGCGTTCGGCACGGGCACACACCCGACGACCGCGATGTGCCTCGAGGAGGTCGAATCCCTCGTGAAGCCCGGCATGACGGTCTTCGATGTCGGTACGGGCTCCGGCGTGCTCGCGATTGCGGCGGCGAAGCTCGGCGCCGCGGAAGTCGTCGCGAAGGACTACGATGCATTGGCCGCGCAGGTCGCCGCGGAGAACGCGGCGGAAAACGGCGTGCAGGATGTCATCGAGACGGGCACGAGCGACAAGCTCCAGAATTTTGAAGGCAAGGCGGACGTCGTGCTCGCGAACATCATTGCGGATATCATCATCCCGCTGTTCGATGAGCTCGATGCGCACCTCGCGCCGGGCGGGCGCCTGCTCGCGTCCGGCATCATCGACACGCGCGAGGCGGAGGTCGTCCGCGCGGCGGAACAGCGGGGCTTTGCCGTCGAGGATCGGCGCACGAGGGACGGCTGGGTGGCGCTCGTCATCGGCCGGAAAGAGGAAATCAAGCGATGAGAAGACTGTTTTACAAGGGCCTGCTCGAGGATACGGTGACGATTACGGGCGATGACGCGCATCATCTGCTCTACGCGATGCGCGCGAAACCCGGCGACGAGGTCACGCTCGTCGACGACTGCGGTGCGGTCGGGCGCATGCGCTGTGCGGGCTTCACGGCGGATTCCGTGACGCTCGCCCTCATCGAGCGCGTCGAGGCGAACACCGAGCCGCCAATCGAGATCACGCTCGCCGCGTGCCTGCCGAAGGGCGACAAGATGGAACTGATGATCCAGAAGGCGGTTGAGCTCGGCGTCACGGAGGTGCAGCCGCTCGAAAGCCAGAACGTCGTCGTGCGCTACGATGGGAAAAAGGCGGCGGCCAAGCAGAAGCGCTGGCAGAAAATCGCCGATGAGGCCGCAAAGCAATGCGGCAGGACGCGGCTCATCACCGTGCAGCCCATCGAGAAGCTCGGCGTCTGGCTCGAGCGCCGTGCGAGAGAAAATGCCGCCCTGCTGTTCTGCTACGAGAACGAGACCGCGCACAATATCAAGGAGGCCCTGCGCGCGCTGCCGGACACGGTCGGGCATTTCGATCTGCTGACGGGCCCGGAGGGCGGCTTCGCGCTAGGCGAGGCCGAGGCGGTCGAGGCGGCCGACGGGCACAGCGTGACGCTCGGCCCGCGGATCCTGCGCGCGGAGACCGCCGCCATCGCGGCGATGAGCATCGTACAATATGAAAAAGGAGATCTGTAATTGAAAACCGCAGCATTCATGACGCTCGGCTGTAAAGTCAATCAATTCGAGACGGAGACCATGGAGGGCCTGTTCAAGCGCAGCGGCTACGAGACCGTGCCGTTTGAGAGCAAGGCGGACGTCTACGTCATCAATACCTGCTCGGTCACGAGCCTTTCCGACCGCAAGAGCCGGCAGATGATCCGCCGGGCCGTCCGCGAGAATCCGGACGCCATCGTCGCGGTCTGCGGCTGCTACGCACAGGTGAAGCCGGAGGAGATCCGCGCGATTGACGGCGTCAATGTCGTGCTCGGCACGAACGAGCGCGTGCATATCGTCGACTATGTCGAAAAGGCCATGCGCGAGAAAGGCGTGGTCAGTGACATCGAGGATATCCTGCAGGTACATGAGTTCGAGGACATCCCGCTCTACGACAACCCGCAGCGCACGCGCGCGTTCCTGAAGATCGAGGATGGCTGCGAGAACTTCTGCTCGTACTGCATCATCCCGTACGCGAGAGGCCCGGTGAAGTCGCGGCACCCGGAGAGCGTGCGCCGCGAGGCGGAGAAGCTCGTGCGCGCGGGCTACAAGGAGATCGTGCTGACGGGGATCCACCTCGGCGCCTATGGGCGCGACCTCGCGGAGGATATCGACCTCGCGGACGCCTGCGAGGCCGTGCTGTCCGTGGACGGCCTGAAGCGCCTGCGGCTCGGCTCGCTCGAGTCCCTCGAGCTTTCGCCGCGCCTTTTCGCCCTGATCCGCGGGGATGAGCGCTTCTGCGCGCATCTGCACCTCCCGCTGCAGGCGGGCTCCGACGCGGTGCTGCACGATATGAACCGCCACTACGATACGGCGGAGTTCGGGCGGCTGATCGAGAATGTCGAGCGCGAGGTGCCGGGCATCGCGGTGTCGACCGATATCATCGTCGGCTTTCCGGGTGAAACCGAGGAACTTTTCCAGCAGAGCCTGGACTTCGTCAGCAAGATGAATTTTTCACGCATGCATGTCTTCCCGTACTCGATGCGCGAAGGGACGCCGGCGGCGAAGCGCGCCGACCAGGTGCCGCCAGAGGTCAAGAAGGACCGCGTGCACCGCATGCAGGCGCTCGCCGCGCGCAAGACCCGCGAGTTCGAGGAGCATTTCCTCGGCCAGACGATGCGCGTGCTGTTTGAGACGACGGAAAACGGCATCACCGACGGCCTGACCGACAACTATATTCGCGTCTACACGGACGATCCGGTCGAGCATGGCGAAATTTATCCGGTGAAAATCGAAAAACTTTATAAAGATGGCGTATTCGGGAAGGTATTTCCCGCGTAACCGCGAATACTATAAAGGTCAGAGATAAATCTGATGAATAATGTTCCATAGGAAATAATCCCGTAAAGGAGGTGTTTTTGATGGCAGATTGTGTATTCTGCAAGATTGCCGCTAAAGAGATTCCGTCGAATATCGTCTACGAGGACGAGCAGGTCACGGCGTTCAAGGATCTCGAGCCGCAGGCACCGGTGCATGTGCTCGTGATCCCGAAGAAGCATATCGAGAGCGTTCTGGCGCTGTCGGACGAGGACCGCGCGCTCGTCGCGCATATCTTCGTCGACGTGATCCCGAAGCTCGCGAAGGATCTCGGCGTCGACGCGAAAGGGTTCCGCGTCGTGGCGAACACGGGCGAGGAAGGCGGCCAGACGGTCAAGCATCTGCATTTCCACCTCCTGGGCGGCAGGTCCATGCAGTGGCCTCCAGGCTGATGCAGAAAAATTTGTTGACAGGTGGAAAGCACTGCGGTATAATCGTATGGTGTGATTCTGAAACACAAACTCCCAATTCGTGGAGGGGGGGAAACATAGATGGCAAACGAAATCAAGGTCGGCAAGAACGAGTCGATTGACAGCGCTCTCCGCCGCTTCAAGCGTATGTCCCAGAAAGCTGGTACGCTCGCAGAAGTGAGAAAACGTGAGCATTATGAAAAGCCGAGCGTTCGCCGTAAGAAAAAGTCTGAGGCAGCTCGTAAACGCAAGTTCCGGTAATGCATGTTGGAACGCCTGTGGACCATCTGGTTCACGGGCGTTTTTTTCTTTTATTGAATTATTTTAGTTTTTCCATAGCAATATTTAGATTATCTGGGAATTTAACAGGAATTTTAGGGGAAATATCGTAATATAATAGCGGGGAAACAAGAGAAAACGGAAATGAATTTATCCGTTGCGTCATTTTTTTAGGAGGGGAAACCATGAAGTGGTTGAGCAATATCCGCGTGGCCTATAAGATCCTGTGTCTGGTCCTGGTTGCCGCGCTGGGGCTTGCCGTCGTGTCTTTCAACGGCTTTCACGCCTTGCAGCAGAGTCAGGAGAATCTCTCAGCGCTCGATGATGTGCAGATCCCGGCGAAGGAGGATCTCGAAAGCGGCCGCCTCAATATGCGGAAGATCCAGTCCGGCATGCTCGAGGCCATCGCGACGCCGGATCCGTCGCGGCATCAGAAGATGAAGAACGACCTCGATTCGAAGTACACGGTGGATTTCGAGGACAGCTGGAATCATTACAAGGAACTGGTCAAAGATGACGCGGCCCTGCAAGACAAGGTTCAGGCGACGGAGGCATCTTGGAAGGAGTACCACGATGTCGCCGGGCGCGTCATCCAGTATACGATTGACGGCAATATCCCCGCAGCGAGCCAGCTCTATGCGGGCGACGGCATCAAGACGCTCAACGCGCTGAAGAACAATCTGATGGATCTGCAGGCCGCCGCCAACGAGCGGACGGAGCAGATCGATGCGGCAAACCGCGCGGCATCCGCTGCATCGAACCGGTTCATGCTCATCGTGTCGCTCGCCGCATTCCTCGTGCTCGTCCTGGCCGCAGTCTCGATCATCCGTGAGATCAGCGGGCAGATCGGGCAGATGGTCTCCATCTGCGAGCGCTTCCAGAACGGCGATTTCCGCAAGACGATGGAGATCCCGCATCGCGGCGACGAGTTCGGCACGATGTGGCGCGCGCTCGGGAAGATCCGCGAGAACCTGTCGGGGCTCATCGGGACGTTCAACGAGACGACGGAGCAACTCGCGGCGGCCTCTGAGGAGCTCAACGCAAGCTCCGAGCAGTCCGCACAGATGGCGGACAAGGTCTCGGGCATGATCGCGAATACGACCGATGCCGTCGCAGAGCAGCAGGATTCCGTCGACCACAGCACGAAAGCCGCCATGGAGGTTACGGGATCCGTGCACAAGATCCAGAGCGATATGGCGAAGGTCACGGAGAGCTCGCAGAAGGCATCGGAGCACGCGGCGGGCGGCCGCTCGGCCGTCGCCGGGGCCGTGCAGGAGATCCGCGCCGTCGAGACGACGGTGCGCGAATCGGCCGGCATCGTCGACAAGCTCGGCAGCCGTTCGCAGGAGATCGGGCAGATCGTCGATACCATCACGGAGATTGCGGAGCAGACGAACCTGCTCGCGCTGAATGCGGCCATCGAGGCAGCCCGCGCCGGCGAACAGGGCCGCGGCTTCTCGGTCGTCGCGGACGAGGTGCGCAAGCTCGCGGAAGCCTCGCAGGAGGCGGCGAGCCGCATCGCAGAGCTCATCGCGGCCATCCAGAAGGATACCGGAGCCGCCGTGCAGTCTATGCAGGAAGGCTCGTCGAAGGTCGTCAGCGGCGCGGAGACCGTCGAGAAGCTGCAGGAAACGTTCGGCGAGATCACGCAGCTCATCGCGAACATCTCGTCGGATATGCAGGAGATGACCGCTTCCGTCAATGGCGTTTCGAGTGACACGGAGAAGATCACGGCATCCATCCAGGTTCTCGACAAGAACAGCCAGCAGATCTCCTCGGACATGAAGAATGTCAGCGAGACGGTCGCCGAGCGAACGGCGTCGGCGCAGGAAATCGCGAAGGCCAGCAGCTCGCTTTCCGAGCAGGCGCAGAAGATGCAGGATGCCCTGCTGGTATTCAAGCTGTAATTCTAAAAGGGGCTGTCGCACGAACGAGAGAGTATCGTGTGACAGTCCCTTTTTTTGGGTATCTAGATTATTGCCTGCAGGGATTTGCCATGTCCACCGCGAATAAAGACATAGGGCAATCTTTGAAGGAGGAGAGGGTAATGGATGTCGTAACATTGCCGGTCGTGCAGACCCTGCTGCTCGCCATCATGTTCCTCGCCATCATGGTCGAGATCAAGACCGGCGGCATGGGCGCGGGAATCCTGCTCGGGCTCGTGGCCGCCGGCATATTCTGGGGCAGCCAGTATGTCAAAGGGATGGTCGACCTATACACCATCGCGATCTTCTTCGTCGGCATTCTCTGCGTCATCGTCGAGATGCTGATGCCGACTATCGGCCTGCTCGCCGGTGCCGGCGTCGCGGCGATGCTCTACAGCGTCGTGCTCGCGCTCGGCGGGGATGCCCACGCGATCACCGCGATGGCCGCGGCCTTTGTGCTCGCGATTGTCCTGTTCGCGCTCATCGTGAAGAAATTGCCATCGAGCCATCTGTGGCATAAGGTCGTCCTGCATGACCAGTCGACCTCGAAGCGCGGCTTCGTGAGCGCGGAGGAGCGGCCGGAACTCGTCGGAAGGATCGGCGTCGTGCAGACCGAGCTCCGCCCGTCCGGAACCGTCCTCATCGACGGAAAGCCCGTCGATGTCGTCTCCGAGGGCGCCTTCCTGCCGAAGGGAGAGCGCGTCCGCGTCGTATCCGTCAACGGTTCGCGCGTGGTCGTGCGCAGCGTCGGGGCGGAAGATGCCGGAGACGATACAGGAAAGGACAGAAAATAGTTTTCCGGGATAGGAAGACATTCTTGCAGACATGTTTTAGGAGGTTTTTTTATGGGAGCGCTTATCAGCACCGCATTTTTCCTCGTCATCCTCATCGCCATCGTCATGGTGTTCCTGCACTTCGTGCCGCTCGGGCTCTGGATCTCAGCGCTCGCGGCCGACGTGCATGTCAGCATCATCACGTTGATCGGCATGCGCATGCGCCGCGTGCCGCCGGCGAAGATCGTCCTGCCGCTGATCAAGGCGAACAAGGCGGGCCTCAATGTGCAGGTCAACCAGCTCGAGGCGCATTACCTCGCGGGCGGCAACGTCGACAAGGTCGTCGACGCGCTGATCGCCGCGCATCGCGCGCAGATCCCTCTGTCGTTCGAGCGTTCGGCGGCCATCGACCTCGCGGGCCGCGACGTGCTCGAGGCCGTGCAGATGAGCGTCAACCCGAAGGTCATCGAGACGCCAATCGTGTCCGCGGTCGCGAAGAACGGCATCGAGCTGAAGATCAAGGCCCGCGTGACCGTGCGCGCGAATATCGACCGCCTCGTCGGCGGCGCCGGCGAACCGACGATCATCGCGCGTGTCGGCGAGGGCATCGTCACGACGGTCGGCTCGTCGGAGAGCCACAACGACGTGCTCGCGAACCCGGACGACATCTCGAAGACGGTGCTCGGCAAGGGCCTCGACGCCGGTACGGCGTTCGAGATCCTCTCCATCGATATCGCGGACGTCGATGTCGGCCGCAACATCGGCGCGCAGCTCCAGACCGATCAGGCTGAGGCCGACAAGCGCATCGCGCAGGCGAAGGCCGAGGAGCGCCGCGCGATGGCCGTTGCCCGCGAGCAGGAGATGAAGGCCTACACGCAGGAAATGCAGGCCAAGGTCGTCGAGGCGCAGTCGGAGGTTCCGCACGCGATGGCCGACGCCCTGCGCAGCGGCAATCTCGGCGTCATGGACTACTATAACCTGAAGAATATCCAGGCCGATACGGATATGCGCAAAGCCATCAGCGATGCGGATGCGGACGACGATATCGTGCCGCCGATGCCGCCGCAGAAATAAGGGGGTGGCTGCATGGATTCGATATGGGTTATCCTGATCCTTGCGGCGCTCGGATTCCTGCTCGACAAAGCGGATAACAAGAAGAAGCCGGTGCCGAAGAAGGGCAGGCAGCAGCCGGGCATCCCTCCAGCGGATACCGCCCCGAAGCGCAGGCCCATCGAGATGAAGCCGTGGGGCCATGATCAGCAGCTGCCTCCGCCGATGCCGAAGCCGTGGGGGACGCCGAAACGCCAGGAAAGCGAACCCGTTCCGGAAAAGACATCGGAGAAGCCGGAGAAGCATGACCTCGGTTTCGAGGTGCCGACGTTGCGGAATGCGCCGGTGCCGAAGACGCCTGCGACGATCGACAGTCAGGGCGTCTACCGCGAGTCGGGAACCATCCTGCAGGAACAGGCCGAGGCCGCGAACGTCGAGCTCGCCGACAAGGCGCGGGCGATGACCTATGCGGCGGAACGGGCGGCCGAGGAGGCCGTGATCCGCGCGCAGGAGGAGGCGGCCTACCTGCGGCAGGCGAAGATTCCGGGGACGCAGATCCATCGGAAGAAACGCGTGACGCTGAATGCCAGGAAAGCGCAGAAGGCCGTGATCCTTTCCGAGATCCTCGGCAGTCCGCGCGCGAAAAAGCCATATTCCTGGCATAGCCGTCGTTAATTCGCTGTTAATTGATGGTGAAAAGAATTAACTTGTACCAAATAGGAAAATGGCATATAATAAAAGCTATGCGTAATAGATATGATTTATTCATTGCAATGTTGTAGGTGATTCATTTGTCAAACGCCATGTTTGAGGTGATAAGAAGCGATCTGGACACATTGGAGGACAACCTCGTCCGCGATGTGGCCTCATCGGTAGACCTCATCACGGAGGTCGGAACGCATCTCGTGCGCGCCGGCGGGAAGCGCATCCGCCCGGCGCTCTGCCTGCTCACGGCGCACGGCGGCCCGGACTTTTCACTGGAATACACACTGCCTCTCGCGGAGGCGCTCGAGCTCATCCATACGGCGTCGCTCGTCCACGACGATGTGATCGACAATGCGGATACGCGCCGTGGGACAGCGACAGCCAACGCGAAATGGGGCAATCAGGTCGCCATCCTCTCTGGGGACTATATTTTCGCGCGGGCGTTCGCCCTCGTCTCAGAAAAGGACTACGATGCGAAGATTTACCATGCCATGGCGAAACTCGTCGCGAATCTCTCCGTCGGGGAAATCCTGCAGGATTACAATGTCTACAAGGCGGTTCGCGATGAGCAGGACTACTACGACCGCATCCAGAAGAAGACCGCAGATTTTCTCGAGACCTGCTGCCTGATCGGCGCGGACGCCGGCGGCATGGAGCAGGACGAGATTGACCAGCTTGCGGTCTATGGGCATGACATCGGCATGGCATTCCAGATCACGGATGACCTGCTCGACATCCTCGAGACGTCGGAGCAGATCGGCAAGCCGTCCGGCAACGATATCCGTCAGGGTATCGTGACGTTGCCGGCGATCCGCGCCCTTCAGGTGAGTCCCGACGCGGACGAGCTTGAGCACATCGTGACCGACCCCGAGATGACAGATGATATGGTCGCCCGGGCTCTCGATATCATCCGTGCGACAGATGGTGCGGACTATGCGAAGCAGAAGGCGGATGCGTTCCTGCTCGACGCCAAGCGGCATCTGCCCGCGCGTCTGCCGGAAGATATCCGCGACGCGTTCATCCAGCTGGCGGATTTCATCGGCAGCCGGGATTTCTGACCGGTTGCCAGTGCTTTTACCTTAGGAGGAAACTATGTTCGGTATTGGATTCCCGGAGCTCGTCCTGATCCTGATCATCGGGCTCATCGTGTTCGGGCCGGGCAAGCTGCCGGAACTCGGCCGCACCATCGGCAAGGGCATGCGCGAATTCCGCAAGGCCTCAAGCGCCCTGCAGGCCGCAATGAACGAGGCGGACGTCACGGCGAAGCCGAAGCCCGCCCCTGCAAAGCAGCCGGCAGCAGAGCCAAAGGCTGAGGCGGAGGCGAAGGGCGAGCCGCAGGCAGACGCAGCACCGGAGCAGAAAACGGAGCCGCCGAAGCCGGAGCCGCAGCAGAATGCAGAGCCGCAGGAAAAGCCGGAAGAAGCCGCGCAGGCAGAGCCGCCGGTCGATCCGCCAGTCAAGCCAGCGGGCTATGAGCCGCCGACGCAGGACAGCGTGCGCCAGCAGATTGAAGCCAATGGAAAAGCCCCCGCGGATGTGCAGGCGGACAAGAAATCGCAAGCATAAGAGAAAGATAAGGCAGGAGATGAGAAGGAATCTCCTGCCTTTTTGCAAGAAGCATTTCGGATAATTTTCATTTACTCGTTGTAAGCTATAGGATGGTATGGTGCAGGATGCACAGGAGGATGGGGATAACATGGGACAGTATACGTTTACCGTCAGTAAGACCTGCCCGGTCTGCGGGCAATCGACGCGTGTCGTGAAGACGAAATCCAAGCTGATTGCCTTGCAGACGGATGAAGATTTCTGCGTGCATTACAAGGACTTCAACCCATATTATTATACGATCTGGTTCTGCGAGCACTGCGGCTTCGCGGCAGAGGAGCGCACGTTCCTCGCGCCGATGCCGAAGCGGCATAAAGAGAAGCTCCTGACATTCCTGAACGCGCATCAGATGAACTTGAAGTTCACAGAAGTGCGCGGCGTGCCGGAGGCCATCGCGTCGTTCAAGCTCGCGATCTTCTACGCGCAGCTGATCGGGCAGCCGCTCGAGCGGCAGGCGGGGCTCATGCTTGAGATGGCCTGGATCTACCGCGACGCGGGCGAGAAGGAAAAGGAGAACGAGACGCTGCAGAAGGCGGCGGATCTCTACGACCGCTCGCTGATGACCGAGCGCTATCCGCTGAACGGCAAGACCGATAATTTCGTCATCTACCTGATCGGGGCGATCTACTACCGTCTCGGCAATATCGAGAAGACGACGCAGTACCTTTCGCGCATCATCGGCATGCAGGATATCCGCCGCGATGATCCGCGGGTGTATGAGCGCGCGCGGAACCTCTGGATTGATATCCGTTCCGATAAGGAACAGGCGAGAAAGGAAGCAGACGGATGATCAGCATACCAGCGGACGTATCGACGCAGCTCGCAGCCATCGACTGGAGCGGCGTGCAGGACGCCGTCAAGGACTACGGGCCGGCGCTCCAGGTGCTCCAGAGCACCTGGGATAAAGAGAGCCTGAAGGACATCGCGCAGGGGAAGCTCGTCGTGCCCGACAGCACGATCAACGAGGCCATCGCGAAATCCATCACGGACGATGCGCCGGTCAAGAGCATCGAGATCAAGTCCCACGAGAACGGGCGCATGGATATCGCGATCGACGGCACGAAGGTCGGCAAGGTCGAGCTCTCCGGCACCATCGAGGAATTCGTGCACAATGGCGATCAGTCGTATCTCGTCTATCATGTGCGCAATAAGAATATTCCGAAGCACGGGCTCATGAGCTGGGTGTTCTCGCGCATCTCTCTCGGCATGGCGGAGCGCATGGTCGGCTCGTTCCCGGTCAGCGGATCCATGCCGATGAAGATCAAGGGCAACCGCGTGTCCATCGATTACAGCGCGGCGCTCGCCGCCTCGAGCTTCGGGCAGACCGAGTTCCGGGGACACCGCCTGCTCGACATGATCGAGATCAAAGGCGCGGTGCCGCGCGATGGCGGCATCGAGTTCCAGACGGAGCTCCATATCCCGGATGATGTCAAACAGTCGTTGATCGCCATCCTGCAGAAGCAGGGCGAATGAAAGCATAGAAGTCAGCAAGAGAAGGGAGTCTTTTTTTGAAGTTCCGAATACGGGGAAAAAAAGTATGGTTCATTGCCGCGGCCGCGGCCTTTTTCTGCGCGGCCAGCATCGGTATGCCGGCGGCGTCGGCAAAGCATAAGGTCGTGCCAGCCGGGCCGCCGAAAATCATCTACATCCCACATGACAACCGGCCGATTTCCGACAAGCAGACCGCCGAGGTCGTGCGGAAGCTCGGCTATAACGTTGTCGTGCCACCGGATAACATGCTCGGCAGCCGCGAGGATCTCGGCCATCCGGACGAGCTCTGGTCGTGGCTCGACGAGAACGCGAAGGGTGCGGACGCCGCGGTCATATCTTCGGACGCCATGCTCTACGGGAGCCTCGTCGCCTCGCGGAAGCATTCGTACAGCGAGAGCGAGGTGCTCGGGCGTGCGGACCGCTTCAAGACATTCCGCAAAGAATATCCGAAACTGAAGCTCTACGCGTTCGGCTCAATCATGCGCACGCCGCGCAATGGCGAGGCGTCCGGCCACGAGGAGCCCGCGTATTATCGGAACTACGGCGCGGATATCTTCCGCTATACGGTTCTCCGCGATAAAGAGGAAACCGGTGGGCTGACGCGCCGCGAAAAGAAAGAATACGAATTCCTCAGCCAGCTCATCCCGCAGAATGCGCTGAACGACTGGATGGGACGCCGCGAGAAGAACTTCGCGGCAAATGAGGAACTGATCCGCCTGACGCGCGACAAGACCTTTGACTATTTCGTGCTCGGGCGCGACGATAACGCGCCGCATTCGCAGACGCATATGGAGAGCCGCCACCTCGCGGAATCCGGCAAGGATCTCGGCAAGACGCGCTTCCAGGCGATGGCGGGCATCGATGAGATCGGCATGCTGCTGTTGACGCGCGCGGTCAACGATATGCGCCGCGATGTGCCGTTCGTCTACACGCGCTACAACTGGGGGCATGGCGAGTTCACGGTGCCTTCGTATTCGGATGAGAGCATCCGCGATTCAATCTCGTCCGCGGTCACCGCGGCGGGCGGCATGGAAGTGAACCAGCCGAAGCGCGCGGACGTTGTGCTGACGGTCAACACGAACCCGGACGGCAAGACCGGCGAGGCCAACGACCGGGACAACGACGGCACACCGCGCAATGGCACGAAGTATTTCGCGGATATCGTCAGTGATTACGTCGGCAAGGGCTATCCGGTCGCCATCGCGGATATCGCGTACGCGAACGGCTCGGACAACGCGCTGATGGAGGAGCTCAAGAACCGCGGCCTGCTGTTCAAGATCCGCGCCTATGCCGGCTGGAACACGGCGACGAACAGCACGGGCTTCGTCATCGGCGAGGGCATGCTCGCGAAACACATGAAGGATGAAGCGGTCGACGAGCTGCTGATTACGCGTTACCTCGATGACTGGGGCTATCAGGCGAACGTCCGCAACGTCATCGCGCGCCAGCTGACCTGGCTGCGCGGGGACGGCTTCTACGGCAGCCTCGACTCGAAGATGGACGCGGTACGCTACCGCTCGGAGCAGATGATGACGCGCTTCGTCGAGGATAATCTGCCGCCGTTCAAGGATCTCGAGGAGATTCACGTGAAATTCCCGTGGAACCGCATGTTCGAGTCCGATATCGAGCACAGCGAGGCAAAGCCGCTCACGGACTACTTCCGCCTCAACGCGGCCGCTTTGCAGAAACCGGCTGAATAAGGGAAAAGCAGGATATGGGTATAGAAAAACTGCTGCGCAGAGCGCAGCAGTTTTTTGATGTTCTTTTCCGGTTTGTCAGGCGTTGGCCTTGCGGAACTTCTCCATGAAGTCTGCGAGGAGCTCGGCGCCCTCCATCGGCATCGCGTTGTAGATGGAGGTGCGGATGCCGCCGACGGAGCGGTGGCCCTTGACGCCGGCGAGCTTGTGCTCAGCGGCCTCCGCGATGAACTTTTTCTCGAGTTCCTCGCTCGGCAGGCGGAACGTGACATTCATGAACGAGCGGCTTTCTTTGTCCGCATGGCCGCGGTAGAAGCCGTTCGACGCGTCGATGGCCCCGTAGACGAGATCTGCGCGTTTCTTCGCGCGCTCTGCCATGACCTCGAGGCCGCCCATCTTCTTGATCCAGGCGACGACTTTGCCGACCATGTAGATGTTGAACGCCGGCGGCGTGTTGAACAGTGAGTCCTTCTTGAGGAACGTGCTGTAGCGGAACATCGTCGGAAGCGCTTCCGGGCTCTTCTCGAACAGCGCCTTCTTGCCGACGACGAGCGTCACGCCGGCCGGGCCGAGGTTCTTCTGCACGCCGGCGTAGATCAGGTCGAACTTCGAGAAGTCGAGCGGGCGCGAGAGCATATCGGAGGACATATCCGCGAACAGCGGTTTGCCGTGCGTATCCGGGATGTAGTGGTACTCCGTGCCGTAGATCGTGTTGTTGTAGCAGACATGGACGTAGGCGGCGTCCGGGTCGATCTTCAGCTCGTCCTGCGTCGGGACATGATGATAGCCCGTCTCCTTGCTCGACGCGGCAATCGTGCCGACGCCGAGGTGTGCGGCCTCTTTATAGGCCTTCTCCGCAAAGCTGCCGGAGAGTACATAGGCGCCCGGATGCTCCTTCGTCGCGAAGTTCAGCGGGAGCAGAGCGAACTGCGTGCTGCCGCCGCCCGTCATGAACAGGACCTCGTAGTCATCGCCGAGCCCCATGAGCTCCTTGATGTCCGCTTTGGTCTGCTCGTGCACCGCGGCGTATTCCGGTGCGCGGTGGCTGATCTCGAGGATGGACTCGCCCGAGTGGTTGAAATTCAGGAACTCTGCCTGTGCCTCCTTGAGAACGGGCAGGGGCAGCGTGGCCGGGCCCGGATTGAAGTTATAGACGCGATCGGCTTCTAGCGTTTCCATATGCGAACCTCCAGTGCATAAATGTCTTAAAATTTTTGTCATTTTGTTATATTCTAGCGCGAAAAGAAAAGAAAAGCAAGGATAAAAATAAATTCTGTTTTTGCGAGAAATACACTTGACGGCTTTGGAGGGAGGCAGTATAATAGGGCCATAGGTTAAAAAGGCAAGAGAGCAACGCGATGAATGGGAAGCGTTTTCCGGTATGCCAGCAGAGAGCCAGCGGACGGTGTGAGCTGGCGGCAGATGGAAGGCGTTCCGCCCGGGAGCGGCTGGCGAGGAGCCAGACGGGAAAGCCCGATACAGCATACAAGAGTGGTGCGGCTGTGCCGCATCAACTGGGTGGTACCACGGAAGTAACGCTTCGTCCCAACGTTCGGGACGAAGCGTTTTTGCTTTATTTCCCGCAGATCTTGGTCATCTTGCTTCGCAGCATTGTGTGTTCAGGAGGTTTTACAGCATGAAGATTCTTGCAGCAGACGGTATTTCGCCAAAAGGTATTGCGCTCTTAAAAGAACAGGAAGGGTTCGAAGTCGTCGTCAAGGATAAGCTCCCGGCAGAGGAACTCCTCGAGATCATCCCGGAATTCGACGCGATCATGGTGCGCTCGGCATCGAAGGTCACGAAAGAGGTCATCGACCGCGCGAAGAACCTCAAGATCATCGGCCGCGCCGGTGTCGGCGTCGACAACATCGATATCCCGGCGGCGACGGCGCGCGGCATCATTGTCATCAATTCCCCGGGCGGAAATACGATTGCGGCAACGGAGCACACGATGGCCATGATGCTCGCGATGTCCCGCAACATCCCGATTGCGAACGAGACCATGCAGAAAGGCGAGTGGAACCGCAAGAAGTACGTCGGTGTCGAGCTGCGCGGCAAGACGCTCGGCGTCATCGGCATGGGCCGCATCGGTTCGGGCGTCGCGAAGCGCGCGCTCGCGTTTGAGATGAACGTCATCGCCTACGATCCGTACATCAACGAGGAGCGCGCAAAGGCCCTCGGCGTCAAGGTCGCGACGTTCGACGAGGTCATCCGTAACGCGGACTTCATCACCGTGCACATGCCGCTGACGAAAGAGACGCGCGGCATGATCGGCATGGAGCAGATGAAGCAGATGAAGAAAGGCGTCCGCCTCATCAACTGCGCGCGCGGCGGCATCATCGTCGAGGAAGACCTCGCAGAGGCCGTGAAGCAGGGCCTCGTCGCCGGTGCGGCCATCGATGTCTACACGAGCGAGCCGGTCACGAAAGACCATCCGCTCGTCGGCGTGCCGGGCATCGTGCTGACCCCGCATCTCGGCGCATCCACGGTCGAGGCGCAGATCAACGTCTCGACGGATGTCGCGAAGGGCATCATCGCGGCCCTGCACGGCGAGCCGGTCGCGACGGCTGTCAACATGGCGCCGGTCTCCCCGCAGGTCATGCAGGTCGTCGGCCCGTACCTGACGCTCGCCGAGCGCCTCGGCGGCACGGCAGTCGCCCTCGCGGACGGCGCCATCGAGAAGGTCGAGGTCACCTATAACGGCGAGATCACGGAGGTCAACACGGGCCTGCTGACGACGGCGGTCGTCAAGGGCCTGCTGAACCCGGTCATGGAGAACGAGGTCAACTACGTCAACGCGCCGGGCCTCGCGAAAGAGCGAGGCATCGAGGTCAAGGAAGTCAAGCAGAAAGAGGCCAAGAACTTCGCGAACCTCATCACGGTCAAGGTCACGGCGAAGGGCAAAGAACTCTCCGTCGCCGGCACGCTGTTCGGCAAGGAGGGCCGCATCGTCCGCATCGATGCGTTCCGCGTCGACGTCGACCCGCACGCGCGCATCGTCGTCTGCCCGCATATCAACCGTCCGGGCGTCATCGGTACGGTCGGCTCCCTGCTCGGCCGCCATGGCATCAACATCTCGGCCATGCAGGTCGGCAAAGACGTCGAGCCAGGCAAGAACCTCATGGTGCTGACCGTCGACAACGAGCTCACCGATGACGTGCTCGCGGAACTCAAGCAGATCGACGGCATCTTCGATGCGAAAGTCGTCGACTTCTACGCCATCTGATTCGGGTCTGAACCGAAAAGGGGCTGTCGCACGAACGAAAAAGTATCGTGTGACAGCCCCTTTTTTGCCCTCCCCTTCGGGCACGAGCCGTTAGGCGAGCGTGCCTTTAGGCTGAGGGGGAACCGCGCCAGCAGTGGGTGGGGCACGCATCGCTAATCGATTGACTGACGGAACTTGCCCCCTCAGTCTCGCTATGCGAGCCAGCTCCCCCGAAGGGGACGCCCACCATAATTCTTTTTTGTATTCAGACGGCCATCGTGCGGAAGAAGGCCTCGACGACCTGGTTCCAGCCCATCTCGTAGACGTTGCGCTCACCGATTTCGTTCTGGTAGGCAGCGAGGGCGAGAGTCATGAGGGAGTCGGCGATGTAGCCGTCATCGTCCATGCCCATCTCCGCGTAGCTGTCGCGCAGCTGCTTGACGGTGCTCGTGAGCCTTGCATCCGGGAGGTTGTCGATGATGTCGTACATCGCGTCGCAGTATTCGCGCGTGTCTTTCTTGTATGCCTGCGGCTCAGCCTTCCAGCCATCCTCAATCTGACGGATCCTGGAGAGCGCAATCCATCGGATCTTCGCCGCGTAGAAACTGAGCTCGCTGTCATTTCTTTCCATACCATCTACCTCCCTGAGCGTGTTTACAGTTTAACACCTCTCCGGAGGAAAAGCAAGTTGTATGCATGTATACATTGGACGAAAGGCTGAATGAAAGACCTCTCCGGCGGATGCCGGAGAGGTCTTTCGTTTGCGATTCACTTTTACTTCTTGAACTCGCGCTCGCAGATCTTGACGAGCTCCGGGATGACGCTGTCGACGATCAGCTTGCCGCGCGCGGCGGTCGAGGACTTCGCGCTCGCGAGCCCGCCGCATTCCGGCACGTCGGTCTTGTAGAGCGGGTAGCGGAAGTAGGGCAGCGGTTCGACGTTCTCGATGTCGACCATGTCCTCCATGTGGCAGAGCTCCGGTGCGAAATAGAGCATCAGGGACGTCTCGGTGACGGCTGCGTGTTCGAGCGCCCAGCCCGGGAACGGCACCTCGTCGAAGACCTTGCCGATGACGTCCTCAGGCATCGGGTCCCACCAGTTCGTCTCGACGATCGTCGCCGCGCCGTTCGTCTCGCGGTTCACGAGATCCATGGCCTCGACGAGGAACGCCTCGTTCTCGAAATGCGCGTTTAGGATGACGATCTTGTGGAAGCCGTCGCGGATGAGCTCCATCAGGACATCGTGCGCGAGGCGGATGACGGTTTCGCCGTTGAGGTCGATGGTGCCCGGGAAAAGCGGGCCGCCGCCGGAAAGCGGCTTCGATTTGTAGCCGTAGGTGAACGTCGGCATGACGACGCCGTTCACTTCTTTCGCGAGATAGTACGCGAATTTTTCGGCAATCATCGCGTCCGTGCAGAGCGGCAGGTGCTGGGCGTGTTGCTCGGTCGACCCGACCGGCAGGATGATGATGTCGTCCTTGTGCGAGGCGAATTCCGGCCAACGCATTTCACGCATATAAACAGTCATGATAGAGCTTCCTTCCAGATGATGAATGAAATGAAATCAGAGAAAAGGGGATGCCTCGGATTTCCGTTGCAAAGTCTTCGGTTAAAGGTCTTGGCTTACGAGGCAATCTCGCAGGCTGGCTCCTCCTTGCGGTGGACGAGCGCCGAGACGCCGATCATCATGAGGGCGGCCATCGCGTTCGGCAGCAGGTTGATGGCCATCGTGACGGTCAGATGGTCAGGGTCAGCATCCGGGAACAGCACACGGCCCGTGAGGCCAGCGATGTAGAAGCTGTTGTAGATGACCGTCAGCACGAGCGCCGTGATCAGGAAGACGCCGATGGTCTTGCGGCTGACATTCGGGATCGCGAGAAAACGCGAGCAGAGATACGGCTGGCTGATGAAGATGACGCACCAGAACACGAAGTTGCCGATGATGCCGCTGATGGTCATCTGCGCGTCCGGCTTATCCGATGACTCGACGACGCGGAGCATATCGGGGTTGATGGCGCCGAGCTTATCCTCAAGCCCGGAGAAGCCGCCGACTGCCTGCAGCGATACGACGAGCAGCGCGATGCTGATGATCAGCATCGGGAAGCCCTGCACGAAATCCGTCCATGCGACGGAGCGGAGCCCGCCGGCGATGACATAGAAGATGATGATGGCGGTGATGATGAACAGGCCCGCATCGAACGAGATGCCCGTGAAGCTCTCGAGCAGGATCGCGCCGCCCTTGAACTGCGCAACGAGCGGGAAGATGTAGAATAACGAGATGACGCCGGCGATGATGAGCTGCAGGGCCTTGCTGTTGTAGCGCTGGCCGAGGTACTCCGGAATCGTCAAGGAGCCGAGCTTGTCGGCCTGCATGCGCAGGCGGCGCATCAGCAGGACAGCCGGCAGGATCAGGCCCGGGATGACGCCGATGACGACCCAGTAATACGGCCACCCGATCGTCGAATCGGCGGTTTGACGGATTTTTTTGTAAACCTCCGCGCGCGTGTATTCTATGTACGCGTTACGAGTAATGCCGCACGGTCAGCGCGAAGTACAGCACAAAGCGCGTCTCGGCGTCCTCGAGGCTGCAGCCGCAGATCTCCTCGATATGGTGCAGGCGGTATTTCAGCGTATTGCGGTGGATGAACAGGCGGTTCGACGTGCGCAGCAGGTTGCCGTTTTCCTGCAGGTAGACTTCGAGGGTCTGGATCAGCAGGGATTTGTTCTTTTTGTCATAGACCTCGAGCGGCAGCAGGACATGCTGCACGAAATCCGCCATGTGCTCGGAGCCCTTCGACTCCGGCATGGTCAGGATGAACTCGGAGAGGCCGCACGGGTTGAACAGGTATGGCTTCTGCAGGTCACGCTGGCGCGAGATCTGCAAGGCGACCTGCGCGTTCTTGTAGCTCTGCTCGAGGGAAAGCGCGTCCTCGGACAGGGCGGCGCCGATGTGGAAGGAGACTTCGTTTTCGTCCTCCTTGATGCGCTCGTAGAGTTCCTGCAGGATCTTTGCGGCATCCGGGTACTTCCCGGGGAAAAGCAGCAGGAGCTGGTTATAATGCACGAGCGTGGAAAACGGGAGGTTCTGCGACTGGAACCACATCTTGCAGAGCTCGTCCGCATTCGCGACGGCGTTGCGGCGAGGCTTCTGTTCCATCGGGAGCCGCTGGTACCCGACAATCGCGAGGCATTGCGGCGAACCGAATGGATAGCCGACATTCTGCAATAGGCTGCATTTGTCGGCATAGGACAGGCCGCCGAAGACCGTGGCCTGCAGGATATCCTTGCAACAAAGCATTCACGAAGCCTCCTTTTGGGGATGTTTCCCGGAAAAGAAAAATTCCGCCCGCTGCAAAAGCAGCTGAGCGGAACTTCGTTGTCCAAACATTTATAATCTTGTTGATGCTTTCAGTATAAATCTTTTGTGCATATTTGTCAATCAGAGCGACAGGTAATGCCGCTCTTCCTCGACCTCCGGCGGGAGGCTTTCCGGGTTCGAGCGCTCGATTTTGCGCACGACGAGGTCGAGGTTGTGGATGCGGCCGCTCTGCTTGACCGACCAATGCTCCATGAGCTGCCGGTACTGCGGGTTCGAGCCGCGCAGAGTCCGGATATCCTTCGCGAACGTGCAGTAGCGGAACAGGATTTCGCGCGCGGGCTTCGTGAGCTTCGGCATGCCGGCGGACTCGTTCTGGATGTATTTCAGATAGTCGTTCATGAAGACTTTCTTGTAGTCGTTGCGGGCCTTCTGCAGCGAGAGCTTGATATGCTCCTTGACATCGGCTGACAGGTAGCCGTTGCGGCGGTAGAACAGCAGGTAGTTCATGTACTCCGCGGTCAGCGACGGATCCGCGATATCGGCGTAGCGCACGCCCTGGATGCGGCGGCAGAGCTCCCAGCGGAAGATCGCGCACATCTTGATGATCGTCTCGTAGAGATCCTCGGAGTGGAAGATTGAGAGCATCATGTGCGCCGGCGTCGTGCGGCGCGCGCCCTCGATCTCCTGCCACATGACGCCGCGGCTGCCGACGTTCGGCATGAGCAGCACGTATGGCTTGACCTCTGTATGGTAGAAGAAATACGGGATCTTGAACTGCGGCAGCGCGACGCGCGTCTCGCGGTAGAAGCAGCCGTAGTCGATCGCGAGCAAGCGGTCGAAGGTCTCGCGGACCTTTGCGGGGCTCGCGAGGCTCTTGTCGAGCGGGCGCAGCACGTTCTGTGCGTTGAACACCGGGACGAACGAGGACAGGCGGCCGTAGGTGTTTCGGTTGACCAGCTTGAACATGTTCTGGATCTCGAACTGCACCATCGCGTGCCGGTCGGTCTGCAGCTCCTTTTCCTCCTCGGCGGTGATGTTCTTGTTGCGCTTCTCCTCGCGGAGATGCGCGTCCCAGTCGTTGTCGAACTCATCCTTCGACGGGACAGCCGTGCCGTGATAGATCCGCGAGAGCCATTCATAGGCGGAGAGGATGCGTCCCTCCGGGTCCTCCTCCCAAGAGAGCGCGATGCGTGCGAGCAGCTCCGTATTGCTCTTGCCTGCGAGCGTCTCGTCGACGAAGCCGAACAGGAAGAACATCCGCACCTCGAGCGGGACGGTGTCCGTGTCCATGCTGTGCCAGAACGCCGCCTCGTAGATGGTGTAGAAGTTCTCGGTGATGCGCCGGCGCATCAGGCGCATCGTGTCCGATTTCGCGAAGCGGTCCTCGGCCTCTGTGTAGGCCTCGACATCCTTGCGGAACGTGTCGGCGACGTCGGGCGCGACGCCCGAGAACGCGAGGATCATGTCGAGCGCGTGCGAGATGGTCGGCACATCGCCCGACCCCTCGCGCATCTGCTCCTCGACGCGCGCCTTGGCCGCATAGTACGCGGAGACAAAGGGAGCGGCTGCCGTCTTCGTCTGCTCCTGGAATGCGGCATAGGCGGCGAGATCCTGCCGGATCTTGCTCTCGAATTGCGAGGCGCGCAGGACAGCCGCGAAGCAGAAGCTCAGGTCGAGCGCGTAGAAGCCTTTCTTCAGCTCGTCCTGATGGTCGCAGGCGGCGCGGCAGAGCGAGGCCTCCCAGCTCGACGAGATCCCGGACGGCTCCGGCGCCGAAAGCGTCTCGACGACCGGGAAGGACTCCGGGGCCTTCATGGCCTTGACGCAGAGGATTGCGTAGTCCCGGTACTGTTCCTTGAGCTCCTCGCAGAGCGCGTCTGCGGTATCGGATGCGGCGGACAGGGCATCGAGCAGCGTCGCGGCATTCTTCATGCTCGCCGCCGCGATGACCGGCGCGATGGCCGGCGTGTTCGTCACGGCCTCGAAGATATCGTCCTCCGAATGGTAGTCGAATGCGACGAGCGTGCAGTCGCTGCCAGCGGTATAGGTGAAAGCGTAGGTATCCCCCGGCGCGTACGAGGCGCCGAGAACCGTCCCGCCGCCGAGGCGCAGATCCATGTCCTCGCCATCCTCCACCTCGAGCGCGCCCGCGAGCAGGAGCTCCAACGTCTGAACCGGCTCGCCCTTCCGGTGCAGGACCTGCCCTTTCTGTAACATCATCTTATCCAAAAAAATGCCTCCCGTACGGATTTTCCCTTGATTCTTCTTTCTATTTTACTGGAAAGCATTTCCTTTGACAAGATTATGAGGCTATTTTTACGACGATGTATTGCATTTGTTTAACTTCAGAATTACAATAAAAGAAAGGGGGAATAAACTATGCCAAAAACAGCCAATATCAATATTCGCATTGAGCCGGATGTCAAAGCTGAAGCCGATGCTGTGTTTTCGAATCTTGGGATTTCTGTGACGGATGCAATCAACGTATTTCTTCACGCTTCGATTCTGGAAGGCGGTTTCCCTTTCCAGCCCAAACAGCCTGGCTATAATCATGAAACGCTTCAGGCAGTGCGAGAGGCTAGGGCAATTATGTCTGGAAAGAAAAAGGCGAAGCGGTACCATTCTCTTTCGGATCTCTTAGCGGATATGGATGCGGAGGACAGGGATGCTTGACTTAGTAACTACTACGCAATTCCGCAAAGATTTGAAGCGTATCCGTAAACGAGGGTTCGATATAGCACGATTGGAAGACGTCCTGGATGTTTTGCAACGTGAAGAAACATTGGCGCCGGAATATCGGGATCATGCTTTAAAGGGAAACTATATAGGATTTCGCGAATGTCATATTACGCCGGACTGGCTACTGATTTATGCCATTGATGAAGGGCAATTGATTCTTACTGCATCTCGCACCGGTTCACATTCCGATTTATTTTAACGGTACAGTACAACAGGGACATTCTCTAAGAGATCATGAGAGTGAAAAGGAGCGAGAGCTATGGCATCGGAGGAACTGAATCAGGCGCTTTGGAATGCGGCGGATGTGATGCGCGGCAGCATGAGCGCGGATGAGTACAAGAACTATCTGCTGGGGCTGGTATTCTACAAATACCTGTCGGACCGGCAGCTCTATGCGGTGGTCGACAACCTGCTGGACCGGGAGCCCGCGAGCCTCGACGAGGCGCAGGACATCTACGCGGCCGCGGAGGGCGGCGAGGACTGGGAGGATCTGCTCGGTGAGCTGACGGAGAGCTATGGCTTTGCAATCGCGCCGGCGTATACGTTCACGGCGCTCTACCGCGAGATCAACGACCACGCGTTCACGACGGATCACCTGCGGCAGGCCATGCGCGACATCGAGCAGGGCGGCGAGGCCATCCACGGGCACAAGCCGTATGAGGATCTGTTCGAGGACTTCGACATCGACAGCAAGAGCCTCGGCACGACGCCGGCGAAGCGCAACGCGATGCTCTCGGCGGTCATGAAGGAGCTCGCGCATATCGACTTCACGCAGTACGGCGCCGACGCGCTCGGCGACGCCTATGAGTATCTGATCGGGCAGTTCGCGGCGGGCTCTGGCAAGAAGGCCGGCGAGTTCTACACGCCGCAGGCCGTCTCGACGCTGATCACGCGCATCGTGACCGAGGGGCGCCGCAGCAAGCCGGCTTTCTCCATCTACGATCCCTGCATGGGATCCGGCTCGCTGCTCCTCCAGGCGCGGAATTTCATGGACGAGGATGTGCGCCGGAGCATCCAGTTCTTCGGGCAGGAGCTCTCGCATACGACCTACAACCTCGCGCGTATGAACATGATCCTGCACAACGTGCCATTCCAGTACCAGCATTTCCGCAATGGTGACACGCTCGGCGCGGACTGGCCGACGGAGGAGCTGACGAACTACGATGCCGTCTGCATGAATCCGCCGTACAGCCAGAAATGGACGGCGGACAAGGGATTCCTGACCGACCCGCGGTTCCAGCACTACGAGCGCCTCGCGCCGAAGTCGGCCGCGGACTTCGCGTTCCTATTGCACGGCTTCTACCATCTGCGCACGGACGGCACGATGGGCATCGTCCTGCCGCATGGCGTCCTGTTCCGCGGGGCGGCCGAGGGGACGATCCGCCAGCACCTCTTGGAGGACGGCAGCATCTACGCGGTCATCGGCCTGCCCGCCGGCATCTTCTACAATACGGGCATCCCGACCTGCGTGATCATCCTGAAAAAGGAGCGCGAGAGCCGCGACGTATTGTTCATCGACGCGAGCAAGGAGTTCCGCAAGGACAAGGCGCGCAACTTCCTCGACCCGGAGCATATCGACAAGATCGTGAAGGCCTACGATGAGCGCAAGGACGTCGACAAGTTCGCGCACCTCGCGAGCTACGACGAGATCAAGGAGAACGACTACAACCTGAACATCCCGCGCTACGTCGATACCTTCGAGCCCGAGCCGCCCGTCGACCTCGGCGCCGTATTCCACCAGCTCGCAGATCTCGACAAAGAGCAGGCCACACTCGATCAGCAGCTCAACGCCGACTTCGCCGCGCTCGGCCTAGAATGGAGACTGTGAGGGATGCGCATGGAAGAAAAAAGAAAGGCCCCTGAGCTCCGTTTCCCCGGCTTCACGGACGATTGGGAACAGCGGAAACTGGGAGAGTGTTGTGAACAGCTTACAGCAACAATAGATCCACAGCAGACACCAAATAAAATTTTCAAAGAGTATAGTATGCCCGCTTATGATTTTCAGAAGATACCGGATGTTGTTGCAGGCTTAACCATGAATAGTTCGCGGAAGGTTATAGATAGGTCGTGCCTTTTAATAAACAAGTTGAATGTAAGGAAAAAGCGTATATGGAAAGTTGAAAATCCGGGAAATAATGCGGTATGTTCAGCAGAATTTGTTCCCGTCTATTCGGATAAGGCTGACCTTTCCTTCCTGCAGTATGTGGTTTGTAACGATAAATTCACGAACTATCTAGAAGGGTGTTCTTCTGGCACATCGAATAGTCAAAAAAGAGTAACGCCGGAAGTAATCATGGATGCTAGAATAATGGCGCCATGCAAAGCGGAGCAACAGAAAATTGGTGCGTTTTTCTCGATGCTCGACAAGGCCATCGCCCTTCATCAGAGCAAGGAAAATCTCCTGCGCGAACTCAAAAAGGGCATGCTGCAGAAAATCTTCTCGCAGGAAATCCGCTTCAAAGACGATAACGGACAGAATTTTCCAGATTGGGAGAATAAGAAATTAGGGGAACTTGTCACATTCCAAAACGGATTTAACGGTGGCAAGGAATGTTTTGGTACAGGGATGCCTCTTATCAGTGTTAATGAGGTGCTATCCGATTCTCCTGTATTCCATGACAATATAAAAGGAAAAGCGAATATCGATGATGAAACACAGAGTCGGTTCCTAGTTGAATATGGGGATATCCTTTTTCAACGGAGTTCCGAGACTCGTGAAGAAGCAGGCTCGTCGAATGTCTATTTAGATAAATCACATCCGGCTATTTTTGGAGGATTTGTTATTCGAGGTAAGAAGAAGGAGAATTATTGTCCAGAATTTATTCGTTATGCATTGAAAGCAGAATTTGTACGGCATGAGATTTTTAAGCTGGCACAAGGGGCACAGCATATCAATATTGGGCAGGATATGCTGTCCACGTTGAAGGTTGATTTTCCGTCTATACCTGAACAGAAAAAAATAGCAAATGTTTTATCTGACATAGAAAAACGGATTACTGCCGAGCAGAAGAAGGTTTCTTCCCTGCAAACGATGAAAAAGGGATTCCTGCAGAAGATGTTTGTGTGAACGGCTAGGGAGGGCGTACGATGGCAGAGAAAGAAGTGGTGATGGAGGAGGCCCTGATCCGGCAGCTGACGACGGATGTCTCGCAATGGGTCTACCGGCCGGATATCCATACGGAGGAGGAGCTCTGGGCGAACCTGCGCGCGAAGCTCGACGCGAACAACATGGCCGTGCTCGACGGCGCGAAGCTGACCGATGTGGAGTTCGAGCGCGTGCGGCAGTTCCTGCTCGACCAGGCGCAGACGCCGTATCGGGCGGCGCTCTGGCTGGCCGGCGAGAACGGCGAGGCCGTCATCCCGCTCGAGCGCGAGGACGCCTCGCTCGGCTCCGTGCACCTCATGGCCGTGAGCTCGCGCGAGATCGCGGGCGCGCGCTCGAGCTACGAGGTCATCAACCAGTACATCGCGAACCAGTCCGGCGGGGAGGACCGCAAGCGGCGCTTTGATGTCACCCTGCTGATCAACGGCATCCCGATGATCCAGATTGAGCTGAAGAACGCCGACCATCCCTATATGGACGCGTTCCGCCAGATCAAGAAATACAGCGTGCAGGGGAAGTTCCGCGGCCTGCTCGGCATGGTGCAGATGTACGTCGTGACGAACGGCGCGAACACGCGCTACATCGCGGCCGAGCAGGGCGAGAAGCTGAATGAGACGTTCCTGACGCCTTGGGTCGACGCGCAGAACGAGCCCGTCGAGGACTATCTGGCCTTTGCACGCGAAGTCCTGCGCATCCCGATGGCGCATCAGATGGTCGGGCAGTACTCCGTGCTCGACGCCGAGCGCCGCAAGGTCATCCTGCTGCGTCCCTATCAGGTGCACGCGATCGAGGCCGTCAAGGCCGCGTCTGCCGAGGGGCAGTCCGGCTTTGTCTGGCATACGACGGGCAGCGGCAAGACCCTGACCTCGTATACCGTCGCGAAGAACCTGCTGCTGATCCCCGGCATCGACAAGACCGTTTTCCTGATCGACCGCCGCGACCTCGACCAGCAGACCTCCCTTTCGTTCAAGGCATACGCCGAAAACGACATCATCGACGTCGACAACACGACGAACACCGGCGAGCTGGTGAGGAAGCTCTACAGCAAGGACCGGATCGTCATCGTCACGACCATCCAGAAGATGGAGATCGTCAGGAAGCGCTATACCAGCGAGGCGAAGAAGAACAGCCCGAAGACGAAGCGCCTGCGCAGCCTGCGGCTCGCGTTCGTCGTCGACGAGTGCCACCGCACCGTCACGCCGGAGACGCAGCGCGACCTGCAGAAGTTCTTTGCCCGGTCGCTCTGGTATGGCTTCACGGGCACGCCAATTTTCGATGAGAACAAACGCGCGCGCAAAGGTGATCTCGCGCGCACGACCGAGGGCCTGTTCGGCCCGTGCCTGCACAACTACACGATCAAAGAGGCGCTCGCGAACCACGCCGTGCTCGGCTTCCAGATCGAGTATAAAGACTCCATCTCGCAGGATAATCTGCTGAGCATCGGCGAACAGCTCCATGTCGGCAAGGCGGATGACCTCGAGGCAAAAGGCATGGTCGTGGCCGAGCAGAAGGTGTTCGGGGCCTATTACCAGACGAAGCACGAGGATATCTACGATACGGATGAGCACCGGCTCGGCGTCATCGACTACATCATCAACAAGGCCGCGGGGAAGTTCCGCCTGCAGGCCGCGCCGGCTGGGGACGCCTACGAGGCCATCCTGACCGTGCCGTCCATCGGCATCGCGCAGCGCTACTACCGGCTCATCAAGGACTTCGTCCGCGAGGGCCGCGTGTCCGACCGGATCCGCGCCAAGGCCGTCGACTTCCCGCGCGTGGCCATCACCTACACCGTGACGGAGAACGACAGCGGCTCCCTCGCGAATCAGGAGGCCATGCAGGAATCCCTGCGCGACTACAACGCGATGTTCCAGACGAACTATACGCTCGCGGATCTCGGCGCCTACAACACGAACCTCAACGACCGGCTTGCGCGCAAGAAGGGGCAGTACAAGCGCCGCGACCAGCAGCTCGACCTCGTCATCGTCGTCGACCGGCTGCTGACCGGCTTCGACGCACCGCCCTGCGCCATCCTGTTCGTCGACCGCCCGCCGATGGCGCCGCAGAACCTCATTCAGGCCTTTTCCCGCACGAACCGCATCTACGACAAGAGCAAGCGCTTCGGCATGATCGTCATTTTCCAGCGCTCCGCTGAGTACCGCAAGGCCGTCGACGATGCGCTGCTGCTCTACTCGAACGGCGGCACGAGCGATGTCAGCGCCCCGCCGTTTCAGGAGATCGAGGCCGCGTTCCAGAAGGCCGTCGCCGAGCTTCGCGCGGTCGCGGCCACGCCGGATGCCGTCGATGCCCTTGAGGATATCGAGCGCAAGAAGAAATTTGCCAAGGCGTTCCAGAAGGTCGACAAGCTGCGCGGCGAGATACAGGTCTACGATGAGTTTGAGGAGAAGTCCCTCGAGGACTACGGCATCACCGAGAGCGAGATCGAGCACTATACGGGCAAATACCAGAACGTGCTCGAGGAGCTCCGTGAGAAGACCGAGAACGAGGACATCGACGTCGATGTCGAATACGAGCTCGAGACGGTCACGAGCGTGACCATCGACTACCGCTACATCGTCGCCCTGATCCAGAAATACGTCCCCGACGAGGGCGAGACGCAGGCGGCGCCCGTCGAAGACCCGCGCATCGACGAGCACATCGCGACGCTCCGGAAGACCAATCCGCAGCTCGCCGACGTCATTGCAGCCTTCTGGAACGACATGAAGGCGCAGCCGGCCAAATACCGCGGACAGGACGCCATGACCGTCATCGAGACGCAGATCGGGCACATCATCGAGCAGCGCATCGAGGACTTCGCGCGCGAATGGTGCACCGAAGCCAAAGACATCATCGCCATTCTCCATACCTACCGCGACGGCGACAGCGTGACCATGTCCATGGACTACGAAGCATACAAACAGACTCACGCAGATGTCAGCAAACTCAAATATAGACGCCGCGCCAAAGAAGCCGTCGTCGCCCTCATCCGCCAACTCCGCCCGTTGCAGAATAAATGACTGAAAATAAAAAATCCGTCAGATGACGGATTTTTTGCTATCGTGATGCAGCGGATCAGCCGCGCGGCGGTAAGGATTTCAATTTTGCAGTTGCTGGTTTCAACTGAAAAGATAATTTATGCGTAAAATTCGGTTGTAAATCAACTGTATTTTTTTGCAGTTGAAATTACAACCTAAAAATGGGGATTTTGCAGAAATTCCGTAAAATAAAAATGGGGATTTTGCAGAAAAATAGGAAATAAAATATGGGGATATGGTATAATAAGGCGGAAAGAGGTGAGGCGATATGTTTAAAAGGAAGATTTATCAGAGGATGAAAGCGTGGAAGAATGAGTCTGATGGAAAGACGGCTCTTTTGATACAAGGTGCTCGTCGTATCGGGAAGTCGACGGTCGCGGTAGAGTTTGCTGAAAATGAATATGATAGCTATATTCTCATTGATTTTTCCCTTGTGAAGCCGGAAGTCTTAGCTTTGTTTCAGGATATGACGGATCTGGACTTTTTCTTCCTGCAGCTGCAGCTGCTCTATCATGTGGATCTGGTAGAGCGCAAATCGCTGATCATCTTTGACGAGGTGCAATTGTGTCCGTTGGCCCGGCAGGCTATCAAGCATCTGGTGGCAGATCATCGCTATGATTATCTGGAAACTGGTTCATTGATTTCTATTCGTAAGAATACGAAAGATATCCTGATTCCCAGTGAAGAGGAATGCATCAATATGTATCCCATGGATTATGAAGAATTTCTCTGGGCGTTGGGGGATGAGGTAACAACCCCGTTGCTCCGGAAGTTTTTCGAAGCGAAAAAACCTTTAGGGGATGCTGTGCACCGGAAGCAGATGCAGCGATTCCGTCTGTATATGCTGATCGGGGGAATGCCGCAAGCGGTCGATGCCTATCTGCAGACGAATAACTTCCGGCAGATCGATAAGGTAAAACGGAATATTCTCCACCTCTATGCAAATGATTTCCGGAAAATTGATGATACAGGGAGGGCATCTGCGCTTTTTGAAGCCATACCGTCAGAACTCAGCAAAAATACGCTCCGCTACCGCGTATCGAATGTCATTGAAAATCAGCGGGCGAGAGACATCCGGGAAATCATGGCCGACCTGCAGGATTCTATGACCGTTCTAGTGTCTTTTCACGCGAATGATCCCGGCGTCGGCATGTCGTTCAATAAAGATATCGACCGGTTTAAGATGTTTATCTGCGATACGGGTCTATTCACGACACTGGCGTTCATGGATCGGGATTTCACCGAGAATGTCATCTATGAAAAAATCTTTCACGATAAATTGGCCACGAATCTCGGTTATATGTATGAAAACATTGTGGCACAGACGCTGCGGGCGAAAGGGGATAACCTGTTCTATTATACCTTCCCTTCGGAGACATCCAATCATACAAACGAGATTGATTTCCTGATTGCTAGGAAAAATAAGATATGTCCGCTGGAAGTAAAATCGTCCGGCTATAAACAACATATTTCTTTGGATCGCTTCCGGGAAAAATTCCATGACAGGATTGCGGCAAGTTATGTGATTTATACGAAAGATTACCAGCAAGATGACGGTGTAGAATACATTCCCATCTACATGACACAGTTCTTGTGAACTGCCTCACAGGTGCTGCTCGATGGCGAGCAGCTTTTCTTTTTTGCCGATGCCGCCGGCGTAGCCGGTCAGGCTGCCGTCGGCGCCGAGCACACGGTGGCAGGGAATCAGGATGGAGATGGGGTTGTGCCCGACGGCGCCGCCGACGGCCTGTGCGGACATACGGGCAATCCCGCGCTGTGCGGCGAGGCGGCGCGCAATGGCACCGTAGGTCGTGGTCATGCCGTAGGGGATGGTCCGCAGGATGTCCCATACCTCCCGCTGGAATGCGGTGCCGATGGGATGGAGCGGCGGAAGGGGGCCCGGATCCTCTCCACGGAAATAGCGGTCAAGCCAGCGCTTGGTTTCCGCGAGGACGGGCGTTTCCCGCTCGATATGCTCCGCGGGGAGATGGTTGGCGAAATATTTCTGCCCGTCGAACCACACGCCCATCAGTCCCTGCTCGTCCGCCACCATCGATATCCCGCCGAGCGGCGAGCCGTAATGCTGCGTAAATACCATCGCGATCACTCCATTTTGGATTCCTGTGTATATCCTTTATTATAGGCGAAAATCTGCGGCCCTGCACGAGAAAAGCTTGCCTTTTGGGGAGGAAAGGGAAGGCGGGCCGTCGAATACCTATGCAGAAAGGGTAGGCATGGCGCTGCTTCCACGGATGGGGTGCCGTGCCGTGAATAAGGGAAAAGAAAGCGGGAATGTGTATGAGAATGCGGCAGAAGTTTTTCGTGCTCGCGGGCATCACGGGCCTGATCATGGCCATCGTGTCGTGCATCGGGTACTATACGGCGTATTCGAATCTTGAGACGAGCGTCGAGAGCGAGCTCAACGAGAACATGAAGAAAGAGGCGTCCGGCGTCGACGGCTGGCTGCGGGAGAAATCCTCGTATGCCATCGGGGCCTCGCGGCTGATGGCCGCGATGGACGGCACGTCCACGGTGCCGGAGCAGCAGGCGGTGCTGCGCATGGTGGCGGGCGATGACGACATCGTCGGCATGGTCAACGCGAACGAGAGCGGCGCCTTCTTCTCGGGGAAAAAGGACAACACAGGCAAGGTGAACCCGCAGGAGCGCGGCTGGTACAAGCAGGCGAAGGGCGCGAGCGGCCTGACGTTCACCGATGCGTACAAGGACTCGACGAACGGCGAGCTCGTCGTGACGGCGGCGGTGCCGTATAAGGGCGCGAACGGCTCGTTCCGCGGCGCCATCTGCGAGGATATCCGCCTCGGCGCGCTCGAGAAGCTCGTCGACGGCATCGACTACAAGAATCAGGGGCAGGGATTCCTGCTCGATCCGAAGGGCATGATCATCGCTTCAGCAAATGAGGGCGAGAGCATGACGCAGGTTTCGGACAACGCGACATTGAAGGATCATTTCAACGAGATGGTGCAGAGCAAGAAAGGCTATTTCGTCGCGGGAGACAACGTCGTGGCCTATGCGACGGTGCCGACGACGGGCTGGATCACAGGCATCGTCGTGCCGGAGAGCGAGGTCTTCGCGCCGGTCCGCCATCTGCGCGTCCTGTACGGCATCCTGACGGTCATCGGCATCCTGCTCGTCGTGCTCGCCTGCCTGAAGTTCTCCGCGGCAATTACGGGGCACCTCGAGGCCGTGCGCGCACATGCGGACGAGCTGGCGAGCGGCAACCTCAGCCAGGATGACCTCATCGTCGATACGGGCGATGAGCTCGGGGATCTCGCTTCGTCATTCAACCAGATGACGGCGAGCTTGAAGAAGCTCATCACGCAGATTGCGTCGACGTCGGAGCAGGTCGCGGCGGCGAGCGAGGAGCTCACGGCGAACGCGCAGCAGTCGGCGGAGGCCTCGAACAACGTCGCGGAGACGGTCACGAACGTCAGCGGCGATATGGACAATCAGGTGAAGAATGTGCAGTCGGCCAAGGGCCATGTCGACAACGTCTATCAGGATATCGCGAACGTCACGGACAAGGCGAACCGCATCGCGCAGACGTCGGCGCATACGGCAGATGCGGCACAGGAGGGCGCCGGCCTGATGGATAAGGCGATCGCGCAGATGGAGCAGATCGAGAAATCGGTCAAAGCGTCCGCGGAGGTCATCCAGACGCTCGGCGCGAACTCGCAGCAGATCGGCGAGATCGTCGATACGATCTCCGAGATCGCGGATCAGACGAACCTGCTCGCGCTGAACGCGGCCATCGAGGCGGCGCGCGCCGGCGAGCATGGCCGCGGGTTCTCGGTCGTCGCTGAGGAGGTCCGCAAGCTCGCGGAGGCCTCGCAGAGCAGCGCCGAGAAGATCCACGAGCGCATCGCGGCAATCCAGAAGGATACGGACAACGCGGTCACGTCGATGCAGGCGGGTTCCGCGCAGGTGGCGAGCGGCACGGCGGCCATCCGCGAGGTCAGCACGCATTTCAAGGATATCCTGAACCAGGTCCACGAGATGCGCGCGCAGATGGACGAGATCCAGGGCTCCGTGCACCAGCTCGAGGATGGTGCCAAGAGCATCGTGCAGGCGATGGACGATATCGACGAGATCAGCGGCTCCACCTCGGAGCACACGCAGACGATTTCGGCGGCAACCGAGGAGCAGAGCGCCTCGAACGAAGAAATCGCGTCGGCCTCGCAGTCCCTCGCGCAGATGGCGACGGATCTGCAGGAGGCCACGAGCCACTTCAAGCTCAGCTGAGTTCCTATCAGGGAGCTGTCATGCGTCAGCAGACGTATGGCAGCTCCTTTTTTTATATCGATGGCATCAGATTATACTAGAAAATATAATATTTTGTAGTATAATATTCTCGAGAATGTTTTAGGAGGGATTTCCGTGAAGTTTGTAGACCGTGGCAGAGAATGGCAGACGCTTCAGAGGGAATATGAGCGGGGAACTTCTTCTATGGTCATCCTTTATGGGCGGCGGCGCGTGGGGAAGACGGAATTGATCCGGCATTTCATCGAGGGGAAGCCATCCCTTTATTTCTTGGCGACGGAGGAATCGGAAGCGATGAACCGCGAGGCATTCCAACGTCAGGCTGCGGAATTTTTGGATGATGATCTGCTCCGTTCCAGCGTGCTCACGCGATGGGAGCCTATTTTCCAGCGGCTTGCACAGGCTGCCGGAAAGCAGCGTATCCTTATCGTCATCGATGAGTTTCAGTACATCGGCAAAAACAATCCGGCGTTTCTTTCCGTCTTTCAGCGTATCTGGGATACCATCCTGAAGGATGCCGATATCATGTTGATCCTATGCGGTTCGCTGGTTTCCATGATGTTGTCGCAGACCTTGAACCAGAGCAGCCCGCTCTATGGACGTCGGACGGCGCAGATGCATGTGCGCCCGATTCCTTTTGCGCATTATCCGGAATTTTTCGATGCTTCGTTTTCGCGGGAAGAATTGATCCGTCGGTACAGTATCACGGGCGGTGTGCCCAAATATGTCGAGATGTTTGTCCGGGAGAAAAATCTCATCGATGCGGTACAGAAAAGCCTTCTGGATCCGTCGAGCTTCTTGTTTGATGAGCCGGTGTTCCTCCTGCAGAAGGAAGTGGCGGATATCGGCAGCTATTTTTCTATCCTGCGCGTCATTGCCGCTGGCAATCATAAGCTGTCGAAAATTGCGGCTGCGCTGCAGCAGAAACAGACCAGCCTGCCCCGTTATCTGAATATGCTGATAGATCTCGACCTGCTGGAGCGGGAGGTTCCGGTCACGGAAAAGAACCCGGCCAAAAGCAAGAAGGGACTTTACCAGATCCGGGATAATTTCCTCCGCTTCTGGTTCCAGTTCATCTACCCGAACCGGAGCTATCTTGAAATGGGGCATCCGGAAGTGGTGCTCCGCCGTCTGAAACAGAATTTTGTGGATAATCAGGTCAGCTTCGTCTATGAACAGATCTGTCAGGAAACGCTCTGGAAGCTCTCAGCGGAGGGGAAACTCCCCGGCCTGCTGGAGCGGGTCGGGCGCTGGTGGGATAATGCACATGAAATCGATGTGGTCGGCCTTTCGGAGGAAGATCATCTGCTGGTCCTTGGTGAATGCAAGTTCTGGACGGGGCCGGTCGGCATAAACGTCCTCACGGCATTGGAACAGAAAGCGGCCTTTGTGGACTGGCAGAAGAATGACCGCAAGACCCTATACATCCTGTTCAGCATCCACGGATTCAGCGAAGACCTCCGCGCCGTCGCGGCGGCACGCGATGATGTAAGGCTTCTTTCGTGAATCTGTTCGGAAGGCATCGTGTCATTATGGTTTTTTGTGATTTGTCTATGTTTGACATTAATGGTACGCCCTATTTTGTTTCTCAGACTTACGCGTTCGTCGGAGATGATATTGTCTTGCACACTATGAATGCAGGCGGTTGGCGGAAATCGACCATACTTGCTAATCGCTCATGAAGGAGTAGCCATGCGTCGGCAGTCGTGTGACTGCTTTTTGTGCAACAATTATATGTTCACTCCCTTGCAATCGCTGAAGTTACTAAATATGGCTTTTATATGTCGCGATTTTCACTTGCAATAACATCCAAATATCGAAAATCGTGTTGATGAAAAACAATTGGTATGCTATAATGTAATTGTTACGAAGGAGGTGACTGATATGGGTTATTCGTTTAACTGGTCGATCGTTTCTGCTGGCGCTCCATATGTTACGATTTCTATGCTTGGCATTGCATTTAATAGTGTCTCGATTGAAAAACTAGGAAAGCCTGAAAAAGTAATGATTGGTTTTGATGAGAATGCTTTAGTCCTTGGAATCCGCTCATATCATGATGAGTCAGGTATAAAGGGATATGAATTTGCGAACCGTGAAAAAAATGGGTGGGTTCGCATTGGATGCCGCGACTTCATCAAGTATTTAGCATCACTCACAGGGACGGACTTTTCAAAAGCGCATAAATATGTTGCAGAATTCGACAAAGAGTCGAAATGTTTAGTTGTAAAACTGATGCATAATGACGCTAAAAGTGCTATACTGAATAGTGATAAGTGATTGCTGATTCAGGGAGGTGAGGAAAACGAAAGAAAAACTGAATAAAGAAAAAGTACCGCACGATTGGCTGGAACCCAATCTTACGGTACCTATTCCTGTAAAACGCCATAGCATTTTACTTCTACACCGAAATATTATGGCATCTTTTACGGGAAAATGCAAGACCTTTATTTTTGTATTCTCTTATGAGGAGGCCATTTTTTGATGCAATCAAAGCAAGTTTCATTGCGGATGGATTCTTTATTTCGTTCGTATCTGGTAGAAGGAGCTGAATATGCAGGAGACTGGGAGATTCCTGTATTACATGGAAGTGATTTAATTCCCAATCGGATCATCCCGTTTTCGGAAGCGATTCAAGGTAAAGATTATGATGCGTGGGTGGCATTTTACGAATATGATGAAAAATTCCTTCGCATTTGGAGAAGCCCTAAAAAGTATTTGCCAATCCTGAAACGTTTTCGGGGTGTTATTTCTCCTGATTTCAGCTTATATCGGAGCATGCCGGTAGTTATGCAGGCATGGATGACGTATATATCCCGAGCCTTGGCTTGCTGGTGGGAAAAGAACGGCATTGAAGTTATTCCCAATGTACGATTTGCCGACAAGTCATCGTATCCGTTTGTATTCTCTGGTATTCGACAACATGCAATCGTTTCTGTGGGTACGCACGGCTGTTGGAAATGTAAAGAAGATCGTTATTATTTCAAAATTGGCTTTCAGAAAATGATAGAGGCATTGCAGCCAAAATGCGTAATTGTCTATGGAAAGGCACCAGATAGTTTTTTTCGCCCGTTCCGAATGCATGGAATAGAAATTATACGCTTTGCTAGCCAGTCTGAACTGTTTTATGCTGGAAAGGCTGGTGCATAATGGGAACAGGAAGGGGCGGTGATTTCGGAAACACAATCGGAAAACGTGAGCAAGACAAAAATAATGGAAAATGGGAACATGATTCGCTGGAATACAATGCACATAAAATGAGAGGAGCTTATACCCTTAAAGCAAATGGATATTTTGGTGATGCAACGGGACATCGACGAGTACGACAGATAGTTAGCGCAAATGCGTTGAGATCAGCCAATGATTTTTTTAAGCAGTTAACGAAAGGCACGACGGCGAAACCATTAAGTAATGGAAAGGGATATATTGCTAGGATGCCGGACGGTTATACGGTTACTGTTCGGGCGGTATCGTCCTCGGATGGGAGTCCGGCGGTGGATATTCATATTAAATGTCACGAGAAAACCGTTAAGGATCAGAAGATTCATTTCGTGGAACGGAAAGGAGGGGCATCGTGAACGAAGATTTTTCGTTAAAAAAAGAGGAATTGCAATGCCTGCGGGAGTGTATGGGCAGGGAAATTTTGATGCTTGGTACAGGGCAAGAACCGGACGACGGCGAGTTCTGGTGGCCAGTCTATCTGCAATT
>Ga0310695_10000925_pt1 | contig 71886 bp, 54 predicted proteins | sample RumenRJG_04DNA_FD_203882 | JGI IMG/M metagenome (GOLD analysis project Ga0310695, IMG submission 203882) | Bovine rumen microbial communities from Lethbridge, Alberta, Canada - RJG_04 (v2) (version 2) | ecosystem: Host-associated > Mammals > Digestive system > Stomach > Rumen | place: Canada... | reverse complement strand
GTGGGGTAAGGGGATGGTGGCTACATATTGATGTTGTGCTGTTGCTTTTTACTGAAAGCTGCTACTAACGACTCATAAATCTACCCTTAATCGTGTATTGGATGATAGTTGCGGATTTTAGGTTTTTGTTACACCGAGGTTATAACGTGCATCGATAACGAAGTCACTGATTTCATAAGAAAGACCACAGGAATACTATAAATTCCATTTTTTCGGGTGCAAAGGTAGTTACTTTTCTTGCATAACATAATAAAAACCACGGTTGTGCTCGCAAACAGTGTTAATTTTTGATATTTATCAACCGTAACAGAAAAATTCTTAGTACCTTTGCAAGCCGAAAATGAAATTTTAATATGAACAAGAAAATATTTTTTGCGGGAATAACCATAGTGACGGCTCTGACTCTACAGAGTTTCACGATGAAAGCTGCCGACGAAGGAGTGATGAAGAAGGAAGACGGAGGGTATGTAGTAAACACCACCAAGATAGGTAAGGACATCGAAGGATATAACGGTGCTGTGCCCATGAAGATCTTCATCAAGAAGAATAAGGTAGAGAAGATAGAGTTTCTGAAGAACCAGGAAACTCCGAAATATATGGCCAAGGTGAAGAAAGCCCTCATGGAAGCATGGAACGGGCTTAAGGTGAAGGATGCACAGAAAAGACAGGTCGACGTAGTTACTGGAGCCACCTTCACATCAGAGGCTGCAATAAAGAATGTTCAGATAGGACTGGAATACTACCAGAACAACAAATAATACAGTTATTATGAGATTTTGGAATAAACTTTTCGGAAAGAAAGAAGGAGAACATAAAGTAGGCGGTATGGAGGATTTCATGACTCTCATACGTGTGTATTTCCAGGCTGCAATGGCTGCCGATCTGGGTATATCAAACCTCGCAGCACTGCCTGACTTACGCGTGTTTAAATCGACATTGAAGGTGCCTACGGTAAACAACAAGCTTGGAGTTGGCGAGCGGAGCAGGTGTAAGAACATGCTTAAGTCAATGTACGGCATGGATGATGATTTCTTCAAGGAGATCGATACCAGCCTGCGTAAGCGTTGTAAGAAGATACAGGATGCCCAGACCTATCTCCTGCAGTTTCAGGGATTCACACAGGAGATGATGATGCTTACCGGAAACCTGATGAAGTTTAAGCTTCGTCTGCCCGGATTCCTTAAGAAGGCTCTTTACTCGATGACCGAGAAGACCGTTAATGACATCTTCAACAAGAATGACTTCAGCGATCCTGCAGTGATGAAGTCGGTCATCGCAGTACGTCAGTACAGTCAGCGCCTGGGGTTCTCACAGAAATGGATCACTAACTTCGTGTATAAAGTTGTGATGCTTGCCAAAAAGGAACCGAAGCCAGCAGACAACGATACAAAATAGTTAAGAATTAAGAAAAAACCACGGTTAAAGGTTAAAACCTGTTAATCGTGGTTTATCTCTTATTTCCCTATTCCTTTTTTATAAATAAAAATGTCTACCTTTGTAGACAAAATAAAGAATTTATGAGTTCAAATGAGCAAATGATTGCTGTTTTTCAGACCCGTGTGAGGGATCTGCTTGAGCGCTTCAAGCAATTGAAGCAGGAAAACGCAGACCTCCTGAAGAAGGTGGAGAAGAACGAACAGGACATCAGTGATCTCCGTGCACAGCTTGCTCAGGCGGACAACGATTATAAAGCCCTGAAACTAGCCCGAATGATTGAGATTACCGACGGTGATATCGAAGGTGCGAAGACTCGCATCGGGCAGCTGGTAAGGGACATCAACAAGTGCATTGCCATCTTGAGTGACGAACAGGAACAATAAGAGAAGACAAGATGCCAGAAGTAAACAAAGAGAAACTACATATCCGACTGCACGTCTACGATGAGGAGATAGAAGTGACGGTGAAGAGGGAGGACGAAGAGTTCTACCGCCTTGCCGCCAAGCTCATCACCGACCGCTATAACGCTTATGCGCAGGCATATAAGGGCAGAAAGACCGAGCATACCATCTCGCTCATGACCCTTATAGACATTGCCCTGCTATACCAGAAAGCAAAGCGCAGAAACGACACCGGCCCATATAATGATATTCTCCAGAAGTTGACTTCCGACATTGAGGAAGCTCTTAAATAGAGAATATTATTTAACTACATATATATATTATTTATGGATCTAATTTTCGTATTAATTATTGCCGCAGGCGCTCTCGCATTGGGTGGTGTCGGCGGATACCTTATTTTCAGATACGTCCTCAAGGGCAAATACAGAGAGATGATTGAAACAGCCACTAAAGAGGCTGATGTCATCAAGGAAAAGAAACTGCTGGAAGTTAAGGAGAAGTTCCTTAACAAGAAATCGGAACTCGAGAAGGAGGCTCAGCAGCGCAACCAGCAGTTCCAGCAGAACGAGAACAAGCTGAAGCAGCGTGAGATGACCCTCAACCAACGTCATGAGGAACTCGGACGTCGTAAGAACGAGCTCGACAACCAGCAGCAGCGCATTGATAATGAGAAGAAACTTCTCTCTATTAAGGCAGAGGAACTCGAGAAGATGCAGCTTAAGGAGCGTGAGAAGCTTGAAGAGGTGTCAGGTCTGAGTGCTGAGGATGCCAAGGCTCGTCTTATCGAGTCGATGAAGGACGAGGCAAAGACCGCCGCTGCCAGTTACATCAATGAGATTATGGACGAGGCAAAGCTCAATGCCGACCAACAGGCAAAGAAGATTGTCATCCAAACAATCCAGCGTGTGGCTACCGAGACTGCAGTGGAGAACTCAGTAAGCGTGTTCCATATCGAGAATGATGAGGTAAAAGGCCGTATCATCGGTCGTGAGGGTCGTAACATTCGCGCTCTCGAGGCTGCTGCAGGTGTTGAGATCGTGGTCGACGATACCCCTGAGGCTATTGTTATCAGTGGTTTCGATCCTGTTCGTCGAGAGGTATGCCGCCTGGCTCTCCATCAGCTTGTCAGCGACGGACGTATTCACCCAGCACGTATCGAGGAGGTCGTTGCAAAGGTAAAGAAACAGCTTGACAACGAGATAATCGAGACTGGTAAGCGTACAGCCATCGACCTCGGTATACATGGTCTGCACCCAGAGCTTATCCGTATCATCGGTAAGATGAAGTACCGCTCAAGCTATGGCCAGAACCTCTTGCAGCATGCACGTGAGACTGCCAATCTGTGTTCTGTAATGGCAGCAGAGCTGGGTCTTAACCCGAAGAAGGCAAAGCGTGCAGGACTGTTACACGATATCGGTAAGGTGCCCGATGAGGAGAGTGAGATGCCTCACGCACTCTATGGAGCCAAGATTGCCGAGATGTTCAAGGAGAAACCCGATATCTGCAATGCCATCGGATCCCACCACGACGAGATGGAGATGCAAACACTGCTGGCCCCGATCGTTCAGGTGTGTGACGCTATCTCTGGAGCACGTCCAGGTGCACGTCGTGAGATTGTAGAGGCTTACATCAAGCGTCTTAACGACCTTGAGGCTATAGCAATGTCTTATCCTGGTGTAACCAAGACCTATGCCATCCAGGCTGGTCGTGAGTTGCGTGTTATCGTTGGTGCCGACAAGATGAGCGATGCCGAGACAGAGGCACTCAGCGGTGAGATAGCAACAAAGATCCAGAACGAGATGACTTATCCCGGACAGGTTAAGATTACAGTTATCCGTGAGACTCGTAGCGTAGCATTTGCAAAATAAATCTTCAGGAAAATGAAAGGAATAGTTTTAGCAGGCGGTAGCGGCACTCGTCTCTACCCTATCACAAAGGGAATCAGCAAGCAGCTGATACCTATCTTCGACAAGCCGATGATATACTACCCCATCTCGGCACTCATGCTCGCAGGGATTCGTGAGATACTTATTATTTCGACTCCCCACGACCTGCCAGGATTCAGACGACTGCTTGGCGACGGCTCTGACTTGGGCGTGAAGTTCGAATATGCAGAACAGCCATCGCCCGACGGACTGGCACAGGCTTTCATTATAGGAGAGCAATTCATCGGTGATGACTGCGTTTGTCTGGTACTAGGAGATAACATCTTCTACGGCTCAGGATTCACAGGACTGTTGCGACAGAGCGTGGAGAACGCAGAGAAAGACGGTCTGGCAACGGTGTTCGGATACTATGTTAACGATCCCGAGCGCTATGGCGTGGCAGAGTTTGATGCCGATGGCAACTGTCTCAGCATCGAGGAGAAACCCCAGAACCCCAAGTCGAACTATGCTGTGGTTGGCCTCTATTTCTATCCTAACAGTGTAGTAGAGATAGCCAAGAACATAAAGCCATCAGCACGTGGAGAACTGGAGATAACAACAGTAAACCAAGAATACCTTGCACAACAGAGACTGAAGGTACAGACACTTCAACGCGGTTTCGCATGGCTTGATACAGGTACTCACGACTCTCTCTCCGAGGCCTCGACATTCATCGAGGTGATAGAGAAGCGTCAGGGACTGAAGGTTGCTTGTCTTGAGGAGATTGCATTCAAACGCGGATGGATCACTAAGGAGAAACTCCATGAGGTGGCACAGCCGATGGCAAAGAACGACTACGGGAAATATCTCCTGAGTCTTATAAAATAAAGAAATCCCGCCGTCTGGCGGGATTTCTTTTATTTAGAGAACTCTTTTATTGCGGTTACAAGAGCCTGAGGATTACCCATATCGTACATACGACCTTTTAGCCGCACTCCCACCATACCACTGCGCTTACGTACTGCCTCAAGGGCTGAGGTCAATTCTATCTCTGTGACATGGTCTCCATCGATCTCCTTCTGCATGATATCCTCATGCAACTGTGAGAACACCTCAGGAGTAAGGATATACTGTCCGAACACACTGTAGTACTCCTTCTCCCCATCCTTGTTACGGACACCCAGATACTCTTCAGCATAGCTGGCTTTGGGCTTCTCCACCATTGCAGATACATTGAGTAAAGTCCGGGCATTATCCTCCCAGACGCCATGCATGATTCCATAACGGCTAACCTCTGCCAGAGGGATAGGATGAATGCTTACCATCAGAGAGTTGCAACGCTCGTATTCCTCTACCATCTGCAGGGCACAGGGCTTGTTTGAGTCACTGCAATATAGAGTGTCTCCCAAAAGGAGCAACACTGGTTCATTGCCGGCAAACTGTGCAGCCTGGTAAACAGCATGTCCAAAACCTCGTTTCTCACGCTGATAGACATAATGCAGACGTTTTCCGATGTCAAGAATATGGTTTTCATACTCCTGTGCTTCAGGATTCAACTTACGCAGATGCTCGTCGGAAAGAGGACGCTCGAAGAAGTCTGAATACTGCTGTCTCTCTTCTTCAGAACCCAAAACGAGGCATATCTCCTCTATTCCGCTCTGGATAAGTTCCTCAAGGAGAATAAGAATCACAGGACGCACCATACCATCAGGGCACGGTATAGGGAAGAAATCCTTCTTAAGGGCACGTGTGGCAGGATAAAGTCGAGTGCCGAAACCTGCAACAGGTATTATGGCACGGCGAACGGTATGAACAGGCTTCAGAGTAAGTGTATATGCTTTCATGCCGTGTTCGTTAAGATACTGCACAAGCTGTTGCTGAGCCTCCTCACTCCGGGCCAGGAACTGTACAGAGCCATCACCATGAGAGCCGACACCTTTTCCACCCCACACCAATGGCTGGATATTGGGATCTTTAAGAACACTATGCAGTTTCGGAGCCCACAGTGCCGGCGACATAGGAGCAACCTTGGCATCAAAAAGCTTCTCTGCCTCAGTCATCAGTCGGCCCAGCTCCTCTGCATTACCTTCAGCCATGCACTTAATAGCACGGTCCACAATTTCAAGGTTATCATTTCCTAAGGCATCGTGCTCAGCACGCTCGGCATCGGTAGTTGCGAAAGGATATGCCTTGTTAAGATCGGAAAGAATCCTGATGGTATCCTTCTCAGCACACAGATCGGCAAAGACCCAATAGAGATGCTTTTTGACATTCAGCGAACGTACCTCAATCTCATCACCATCAAAAGTCATGAGGTTAGGCTTCACTCCGAAGGCACAGGCCTGATCCAGACGTCCACAACGGCTTGAGGTGCGTAACTCACCAACGTAGGCGATGTTCATCTCGCCAAGGGTATTAAGATTCAGATTATATAATAAATTGAACGCACGCGCGACAAGCACACATATCGCAGCAGAGCTACTCAGACCACTCTTCATCGGGAGAGTCATCGCGGTGATACGTATACGGACACCACCTACCTTATACCACTCAAGCATATAAGAGGCCACTCCTGCACAATAACAGAAGAAAGAGCCACTCTTCGCTATACGTTTCAACTCAGCATCGTCCATACGACAGGAGAAATCCTGCCACTGCTCAGAAATCTCCGGAGCTGTACTATAGAGTTCAAATATGCTCGATTTCTCTACTTCAGCATATATACCTTGTTCGATACCCGTCACAATGGCTGCACCACGTGCGATGTCTGCATTCATCGTACGATAGTGACCAGCCCAGTCTGTATGCTCTCCAAAGAGACATAAACGTCCAGGAACAAATAGTTTCATCATATTATTTAGATAGATACGTAATGCAAAATTAGTAAAAAAAACTCAGAAAACTCTTTTTTCGTTGTTTTTTTGCTTAAAAATTTGGATATTTCATTAAAAATGCCTACTTTTGCCATCAAATTATTAACAATTAAATTATTATTGCCTATCGAAACAAGCTTTACTCAATTACAAAATGATTGAAGTATGAGTACATTTAAAGAGATGACCGACGAACAGTTGGCATTGCTTTACATCGATGGTAATAACAAGGCATTCGACGAACTCCTTGCTCGTATTAAGGACAAAATCTTCTCCTACGTCTACTATCTGACAAAGGATGAGGATATGGCTAATGACGTATTCCAGGATACCTTCGTTAAAGCAATAATGAAGTTGAAGAACGGCCAGTACACTGACTCAGGAAAATTCGTTTACTGGGTAATGCGTATTGCCCACAATGTATTTGTTGACCACTATCGTGACGTAAAAGGCGAACGCATCGTGGACATTAACAAGAACAATGACATCCAGAATCTCAAGGAGATAAATCGTGAGAATGAGATGGTCAACGAACAGGTAAGACAGGATGTCACCCGTCTGATGAACGCTCTGCCAGAGACACAGAGAGAAGTAGCCTTCATGCGATATTTCCAGCAGATGTCGTTTAAGGAGATTGCAGAAGAGACAGGTGTGAGTATCAACACCTCACTGGGTCGCATGCGTTATGCCCTCATCAATATGAGGAAGTTGTCGCATAAGCACAATCTGAATCTCACTCTGGAACTGTAGGAATTATAGGGCTCTCAGATCGCTGATCACCTTATGTGGGTCCTTGGCCCCGAAGACATAACTGCCGCTAACAAGTACGTCGACACCAGCGGCAACAAGTCGTGGAGCCGTCTCCCCTTGTACTCCGCCATCCACCTCGATAAGAGTCTTGCAGCCCTTTTCTTCAATCATCCGACGAAGACGCTTAACCTTATTGATGGTGTTCTCAATGAATTTCTGACCTCCGAAGCCTGGGTTCACACTCATCAGCAGAACCATCTCCACCTCACCGATGATATCCTCTAACATGGATACTGGTGTGGAAGGGTTGAGGGTGACAGCAGCTTTCATTCCTGCATTGTGAATCTCCTGAACAGTACGATGCAGATGTGTTGTTGCCTCGAAATGCACATTCATCATCATTGCTCCAAGCTTGGCTGTCTGTTGAATATAACGCTCAGGGCGTTCTATCATATAGTGAACATCGAGCGGTTTGGTACATGCCTTTGCCACTGCCTCAATCACTGGGAAGCCAAAAGAGATGTTGGGGACGAACGAACCGTCCATGATGTCGAGATGAAGCCAGTCAGCCTCACTGCTGTTGATCATTTCAATTTCGCGGTCGAGATGAAGGAAGTCGGCTGCAAGTAATGAAGGTGATAATAATGCCATAATCCTCTTTTTAGTTCAGACTCTTGGTCTGAGGGTTTGTTACACGATAGGTGTGAGCGAACTGGCGGATAAACTCGAGTGTCTGCTCGCGCGGCTTCAACGTTTCTGGAGTAAAATGCTTCATAGGCATATCTTTTGTCATTTAACATAGAAACGTGAAAAACACCTACTTTATTATATAATTCTCAAAATTTTTAGTCCCGTTAAGGAAATCACGGGCTGACATCCGTTTCTTGCCTGCAAGCTGAAGTTCTTCTATCTGAAGAAGATAATCACCAGTGGTAATATACAACAGCCCCTTATACACAACGATGGTTCCTGGTCTCATGCCTACAGCTTTCTCTGTTTTCGAGGTCTTGAAGATCTTCAGGTCAACGGTCTTGCCGTCAGGACCAAGAAGTGTGGTCCAAGCTCCTGGATAAGGACTGAGTCCGCGGATAAAGTCATATATACGCTTAGCAGGACGATCCCAGCTTATCTCACAGGTGTTCTTGAAGATCTTGGGAGCAGGATAAAGACGCTTTAAATTACCCATGAGATTGTCTTGGGGAATACTCTCCGGATGTCCTTCTGATGCAATAATCTTTTCAATAGTCTCAATACAGATGTCTGCTCCGAGATACATCAGACCATCATAGACATACTCAACATTAGCATCGTCAGGAATGGCGAATGGTTTCTGCATTATGACACGTCCTGTATCGATATCCTTATCAAGGAAGAAGGTGGTGACACCAGTCTGTGTCTCGCCATTGATGACAGCCCAGTTGATAGGTGCTGCACCACGATACCGAGGCAGAAGGGCAGCATGGACATTGAAGGTACCATATTCCGGCATATCCCACACTATCTCAGGCAGCATTCGGAATGCGACTACCACCTGAAGATTCGCTTTATAGCTGCGAAGTTCCTCAACGAATTCAGGGTCTTTCATCTTCTCCGGCTGCAAGACAGGAAGATTATGCTCCAGGGCGAACTTCTTAACCTCAGAAGGCTGTAACGTATCCTGATGACGACCTACGGGTCTGTCGGGTTGCGTAACAACAGCCACAACATTATATTCATTCTCTACCAGAGCCTTCAGAGTCTCTACCGCAAACTCCGGAGTCCCCATAAATACAATCCTTAAATCCTTCTTCTCCATAATCCAAAAATCTCCATTAATCCTCCGACATGTCATGCACCATCTTACGATAGAGCGTGTATAGCCTCTGTCGTGAGATATAACCTTTCAGGCGGTTATCTATATCTATCACAGGCAACCAGTCGGCACGTGTACGATCGAAGGTGCGCATGACCTCTGCCATTGGAGTACTCTCATTAAGTGTAGCCTTAGGCTCGATCATCAGCTGGGCAGCCTTAAAGTGATGATACAGTTCTATACGGAACATCACATTCCTTATCTTCATAATCTCCACCTCACCAAGAAGTATTCCCGCAGCATCAAGCACAGGCAACACAGACGTGTGGCTGCGACTTATCTTATTTACTATCTGTCCCAACTCCATATCCGGAGACACGTAATCGAAGTCTCGCTCGATGACAGAGTCGAGGTTCATAAGCGTCAGCACTGCATGGTCGGTATGGTGTGTAAGAAGTTTGCCTTCCTTTGCCAATCTGGCTCCATAGATGCTGTGAGGCTCGAAGATGATGATTGTAAGATACGAACATACACTCACCATCATCAGAGGCAGTAACAGGTTATACCCTCCCGTGAGTTCTGCTATGAGGAACATTCCTGTAAGAGGAGCATGCATCACTCCCGACATCACTCCTGCCATCCCCATAAGGGCAAAGTTCTTCTCGGGGATATACACACCTATCTGATACATGTTCCATATACGCGAGAAAAAGAAACCTGTGAAACAACCGACAAACAGACTGGGAGCGAATGTACCGCCACAGCCCCCTCCGCCATTGGTGGCCGATGTTGCTATCACCTTCATGAATATCACTAAGGCGATATACAACAGCAACAGACTACCCTGCCCAGCCCACATGGAGTTGTTAAGGATCTGATTCCAGTCGGCCTCAGTACGTCCGTTAAGGAGAAGGTTTATGCTGCTGTATCCCTCACCATAGAGAGACGGAAAACAGAATATCAACAGGCTGAGGGTCGTCCCACCTATCGCCAGTTTGACGTAAGGCTTATCCTTATATCTTGCAAAGACACCCTCACACACACCCATCATACGGATGAAATAAAGTGATGCGAGACCACAGGTGACTCCCAGAAGAATACAGGCAGGTATACGTTGTACAGACCACTCGCTGTCGAGATGGAATGTAAATAATGCAGCATCACCGCTGAAGATATAAGTAAAACATGTTGCAGTAACACATGACACAAGAATCGGCAACATCGCCGACATTGTCATATCTATCAGTAACACCTCCACAGTAAACACCAGTCCCGCTATCGGAGCCTTGAAGATGCCTGCGATGGCACCTGCAGCACCACAGCCTACAAGGGTCATCAGCATCTTACGGTCCATGTGGAATGCCTTTCCCAGATTAGAGCCGATGGCTGAACCTGTAAGCACTATTGGAGCCTCAGCTCCCACAGAGCCTCCGAATCCGATGGTAATGGCAGATGCTATCACCGACGACCAGCAGTTATGCGATTTCAGTCTCGACTTATTTGAGGAGATGGCATACAGGATACGTGTGATACCATGAGAGATATTATCCTTTACTATATATCTCACGAAAAGAGAGGTAAGATAGATACCGATAACAGGATAAACCAGATACAACCAGTTATATGTCGACTTCTCGAAAGAACTCGTAAGCAGCATAACGATCTGGTTGATTATCCAATGAAGCACAAAAGCGGCAACGGCAGCAAAGAATCCCACAAGGAGAGCGAGGATGAGCATAAACATCCTCTCGCTCACATGCTCCACACGCCACTCATGCAGGCGCTGCAGCCAACCTGGATTTCTATTTACGACTGCCTCCATTACTATTCACTTTTTCACTTTCTTATTATAGTGACCTCTCCGTTTTCTTTCAAGCGGATGATGCTCGAAGGAGTATGCGACTTATGCTCCTGACGACGGCTCCAACAGACATAGTCGACTGCCTCGAGGATGCGGGGATCGATGTCGCAGTAGTTCTGTGCTGCCGGTTCTCCGCTGATATTCGCAGATGTCGACACTATCGCCTTCTGGAAACGATAGCAAAGCTCTTTTGAGAAAGGCTCATTAGTTATACGGATACCTATACTACCATCCTCTGCGATAAGATTATCCGCGAGATTGATGGCTCCATCGAGGATTAGTGTCGTAGGCTTGGCATCAGCGTCCTGAAGACTATCAATGAGCTGCCATGCGACATCGGGCACATTTCTTATATATCTCTGCATACGGGCATCTGAATCAACAAGACAGATCAAAGCCTTTGAATCATCACGCTGCTTTATCTCATAGACACGTCTCACAGCCTCAGCATTTGTGGCATCGCAGCCTATTCCCCAGACGGTATCCGTAGGATAGAGTATAACCCCACCTTTACGCATCACCTCGACTGCCTGCCTTATGTCTTCTTCTCTTGTCATTAAAACTCTGATGTAAAATGGAACTTAATATGTTTGAAATCCTCCTGAGCCATCGAGAGCACATAACCGGAATCGGCAAGGAAGACGTCGCGCCCTTCCTTATCCTTTGCCATATACTGGTACTTGCGCTTCTTAAAGTTCTCCAGTTCTGCATCGTCATCGCTTTCTATCCAACAAGCCTTATAAAGATGAACTGGCTCCCAGCGACACTTGGCGTTATATTCGTTCTCAAGACGATACTGGATAACCTCAAATTGCAACTGACCTACAGTACCGATAATCTTACGGTTATTAAACTGATTGACAAACAACTGTGCCACACCCTCGTCCATCAGTTGGTCGATACCCTTCTGAAGCTGCTTTGACTTCATTGGATCATCATTCTCGATATATTTGAAGAGTTCAGGCGAGAATGAGGGCAGGCCTCTGAAATGCAACTGCTCTCCTTCTGTCAGGGTATCACCGATCTTAAAGATGCCGCCAGTGTCTGGCAGGCCTACGATATCTCCCGCCCATGCCTCATCGATAGTGCTCTTTCGCTGGGCCATGAACTGTGTGGGAGATGTGAATCGCATCGTCTTTCCCTGACGCACATGCAGATATGGCTGATTACGACGGAACTGACCGCTACAAACCTTACAGAAGGCGATACATGAACGGTGGTTGGGATCGATATTAGCTGTTATCTTGAAGATAAAACCTGTAAATTTCTTCTCTTCCGGCTGGACATCACGCTCTTCTGCTTTCGTGGGACGAGGACTTGGAGCTATCTCCACAAAACAGTTCAACAGTTCCTGCACACCGAAGTTATTGAGTGCAGAACCGAAGAACACAGGAGCCACCTCAGCAGAACGATATGTTTCCACATCAAACTCCGGGTAAACACCATCGACAAGTTCCAGATCCTCACGAAGCTTTGCCGCATCCTGGTCGCCAACTCGCTTATCAAGTTCCTCGCTATCGATATCAACCTCTACTTTTTCAGTAACTCGCTGTTTGTCAGGAGTAAAGAGGTCGAGTTTATTCTCATAGATATTATATACACCCTTGAACTTTGCTCCCTGGTTAATAGGCCATGAGAGAGGACGGACCTTAATCTCAAGTTCCTGTTCCAGTTCATCAAGAAGGTCAAAGGGGTCACGACCCTCGCGGTCCATCTTATTGATAAAGATAATAACCGGGGTATTACGCATACGACACACGGACATCAGTTTTCTTGTCTGTGTCTCAACACCCTTGGCACCGTCGACAACGATGATGGCAGAGTCGACAGCAGTAAGCGTACGGAAGGTATCCTCAGCAAAGTCCTGGTGACCTGGGGTATCGAGGATGTTCACCTTATATTCGATATCCTTACCCTCAGGAGTGTAGTCAAACTCCATAACAGACGTAGAAACCGAGATACCACGTTGTTTTTCGATTTCCATCCAGTCTGAAGTGGCGGTCTTCTTAATCTTATTGTTCTTTACGGCACCAGCTACCTGTATCTGTCCTCCAAACAACAGGAACTTCTCAGTCAGTGTTGTCTTTCCCGCATCCGGGTGCGATATAATCGCAAACGTTCTTCTTCTTTCTATTTCTTGATTCATAATTCTAAATTAATTTCTTGACGCACTCTGCAAGGCTCTCTTCCCAATACGGGATCTCGATTCCGTAAACCTGCTTTATCTTAGTCTTGTCAAGCACACTATAGTGAGGACGTCTGGCAGGTGTCGGATATTCAGCAGTATGCAGAGGACGCACATGACAGGTCTTTATGCCTGCGATACGATGAATGGCTTTGGTGAAGTCATACCACGATATCACGCCTTCGTCGGAGAAATGATATATTCCTGGCACAATGCCCTTGTTTATTGCAGCGAATATCGCCACAGCGAGGTCCCTGGCATAGGTCGGAGTACCTATCTGGTCGAAGATAACACCCAACTCAGGTCTCTCATTGCCCAGACGTATCATCGTCTTCACAAAGTTGTTGCCAAATGTGGAATAGAGCCATGCCGTACGAATAATCATCGAATTATCACAGAACTTCTGGACATTCAACTCTCCTACAAGCTTCGTCTTTCCATAAACGCTGTTAGGACAGGTATCGTCATCCTCAGTATAAGGAGTATGCTGGGTACCATCAAACACGTAGTCTGTGCTTATCTGTATCATCCAGCCTCCTCGTTTTCCTACTGATGCAGCAAGATATGCAGGAGCCTCAGCATTAAGTTTCGTACAAAGCTCCTCATTGTCCTCAGCCTTGTCAACAGCAGTATAAGCGGCACAGTTAACAATGCCGTCGATATCATTCTCAAAAACAAATCTCTCTATGGCATCCTGATCGGTAATATCCAATTCTGCCACATCCGTATTAAAATACGTATGCTGGGGATTCTCCTTCTCAAGCAATTGCATTTCGTTTCCCAACTGGCCATTACAGCCTGTCACAAGAATATTCATATATCAATCTTCAAATTTCAGTCCTTCTGTCTTGTCCTTATGATAGTAATCCGAGAGCATTCCTATGAATGTGGTTATCTCCTTGACTGCATGAGCAGTATCAGGAGTAAGCTCTTTCTTCTGCAGTCGGAGAAGCATCACTCCGTAAAGCGAGTTGAAACAGGTTTCTATCTCATTCTCTTCCTTATTGGCACCTTTGTTGCGAAGTTCCACGATGTATGGCAACACCTTGTAATACTCAGCATTATAAAACGGGAACTTCGTAGACTGCAACAACTGCTCATGCAGTTCGATAAGTGTCTGCATCGTTACCTTGTTAATCTGCAGATGTCCTTTCTCGCGACATCCTTCCTGATTCATCATTCGGATAAGGTTACCAAACCAGTCTAACTCCTCTTCCTTTTGTTCATCACTATAGTTATACTGTGCCACCCACTCATCGCGGATACGTCTCAACTGACAGTCGAAAGCACGTATAGTATCCTCTATCTGCCACATATACAGCAGATATTCAGCAATATTCTTTTTTCTTAATTCCTGAGCTACAAACATCTTAAATAAACAGTAAATCCGGGCTAGAAGAATCTCACGAGGTTTGTTGTTACCCCAAGTAGCATAATGATGCTTCCTACAATCACGGCAACGCCAATCACCTGATTAATAATCTTTATGCCATTCGTATCAAACTTAGTCCTTATCTTATCCACCAGCCACGTAAGCCCCCACCACCATAGCAATGCACCTCCTACGATACTCGCAAAACCTACTAACATCTCAAAAGGATGACTCGGCAACACGAATGCAAACTGGGCGAACATTGCGAGGAAAAGGAATATTATCAGGGGATTGGAGAATGTTACGAGAAATGCCGTCCAGGCATTATACCATAGTGTACCTTTCTGCTGACCTGACTGATGCATCTTTCTCGTAGGATCAGAGCGATAGGTATACAAGCCAAAACATAGTAGCATAATACTACCACCTATCTGAAGATAAAACCGGTTCTGATCATTATTGATGAGATCCATCACAAACGACATACCAAATCCTGCAAAGGCAGCATAGATGATATCGCTGACAGACGCCCCGACACCTGTTGCAAGACCATACCAACGACCCTTGTTCAATGTTCGTTGCACACAAAGGATACCTACAGGTCCCATCGGAGCACTTGCTATCACCCCGATCATCATCCCCTTGAAGATGAAATCCAATATGTTTATTGGTACATAAAATGGCATATCAGGTGCAAAGGTACTAAAAATTTCAGATACTACACAGATTTTAGCCGATTATTTTTCTTTTTCCATTGCTTTTCTGTGTAATGACAAGGTTTTACTTTACACTAACACCCATCATTGTAAGGTCGTCATTTGGTTCTGCACCGTCACGGAATTTCTCTACCTCTGCCTCCATCACCTCAACAGCCTGACGTGCATTCTGAAATTTCGTATGCTTAAGCAGATCCAGCAGATGATCATCACCGAACTGTTCCTGAGCCCTGTTCTCGGCCTCATTAAGACCGTCGGAATATAGGAACAGCGGACAACCCTTTATACTGTCTATGCTCTCACCTTCATATTCGAGACCAGGCCATAAGCCAACAGGAGCATTGGGTAACACGTCAACAAACTTACCCTCAGGTAAGATTATTGGTGGGTTATGTCCTGCGTTACAGAATTCGAGATGACCTGTCTTAAGATCCACTAGTCCGATGAACATCGTAACGAACATACCCTGTTCATTATTCTCCGTTAGTGCGGCATTCATCCTGGTAAGGATCTCTGCTGGCATCATATTCTGAGAGGCAAAAGTACGGAACAGTCTGTTTGCTTGTGCCATAAAGAGGGAAGCCGGAACACCCTTTCCGCTGACATCTCCCAAACAGAAATACAGGCTGTCTCCATCAAGCAGATACCCGAAGAGATCGCCACCAACGGCCTTTGCAGGCTTCATGGAGCCAAAGAGATCCAGTCCCTCTCTCTCAGGGAAAACACTTGGCACCATCGACTGCTGTATGTCTCTTGCAATACGCAATTCACTCTCTATACGCTCTTTTGCGGCAGTAGTCTCCTCAAGTTTGTCATACGCCTCCTGTAACTTCTGGTGGGCAGCAGCAAGCTTATGTGTCGACTTGCGTTTATGCAATATATATATCAGCAAGAAGGTGAACACCAACACCATAGTCACCGCACCGGCAACAAGTCTCTGACGTGCCATATCTGCTTGCTGTCGTGCTATCTCTGACTTCTTACCATTGGTGTCATAGATAGTTGCCAGTTCTGCGGTAGTACTGTTCTTATGTGCAACAATAACACTGTCTAGCATACCGAGAATCTTTGCACCGACAACTCTTGCAGAGTCCCAGCGTCCGGATTCGGCATTGGCATGATACTTAGGCAGCATATACAGTTGAATGTTGTCGAGGGATGGTTTCAGCCCCACCTCTTCGACCATATTGTCAAGAAATCTGTAGTTATATGCAGCCTCAGCATAACGCTCTGCGGCAACGAGATAGTCGTTGGCATTGATATGTCCACGCGGAGTCTTCGAGTATTCCGTCTCCCAGAAAGCCCGATAAGCCTCAGCTGCTTCAGCAGGTTTGTTCAGACCCTGAAGTGCCACAGCACGCATAATTTCTATCCTACCCTGATATTCATCGAAATATTCTAACCTCGCATCATGTTTTTCACGATACTTGTTAAGAAGCATCTCCGTACGGTCAATCCAGTAGATTGACTCTGCATAACGCCGGGTATTGATATATGCCAAACTTGTGTAAACCGTACCGATAACCGCCTCTTGGAAGCCTCTACTTGTACTATCCGTCTGCCAACGGTTAGCATAATGTTCTCGTGCAATAAGGAAACTCTCCTTTGCCTCTTCGTCACGTCCGAGATTAATCTGACAGCACCCGATATTATTTAACAATATCGCATAATCGATATCCGATCCGAAGCCACCTTCCTCCATCTTCTTGACAGCAGGCACAGCTATTCGCAATGAGCCTTCGAAATCTCCTCTTACGAGCAACAGTTCCGAAAGACGACGAGCCACCTTAATATAACTCATATAGTCGTGATCGTCCTTCATCTCATGTTCAAGAGCACTATGGTAGCATTCCTCCGACTTCTGGTACTGTCCCATGTGATAATATGCGGCACCACGCCATCTGTCGGCATTGAGGGGAGATATATCCCCTACTTTCTCGAAACTGTCGGTAACAGCAATCATGCGGTCATAATCCTTATGAGTACCGATATCGAATATCAGACTGTCAGCCTTTGAGGCTCTGAGCATTCTTGCCTCCTTCGTCTGTCCACACGAAGATAACAATATGACGCAAGCTGTAAACAGAACACTACAGATTAACTTTGCATGATTCCTTTCTTTCATCGATTTTCTCATTTCTCGCGGCAAAGTTAATAAAAAATTCGATATTGAGATGGTTAATTTCCGTAAAAATGATGCTTTATAGAAGTTTTTTTTGTAATTTTGTGGCTTGTAAGTGGAGAATATTAACAAAAAGAAATAAAAACCAATATTTATGAACGAACAGAACGCAACAATCAAGCCTTACGTTATCGGCTTGGACTTAGGAGGAACAAACTCAGTTTTCGGTATTGTAGACGCCCGTGGTGAGATTAAGGCAACCACAGCCATCAAGACTGGCGGCTACGATAAGGTAGAAGACTATGTCGACGCCTGTGTAGAAGCCCTTCAGGTAATCATCGAGCAGGTTGGCGGCATCGAAACCATCAAGGCGATGGGTATCGGAGCCCCTAACGGCAATTACTATAAAGGAACCATTGAGTTTGCTCCCAACCTCCCTTGGGCTCATAATGGCGTTGTGCCCCTCGCAAAATTATTCAGTGAGCGTCTTAACAACATCCCTGTAGCCCTTACCAACGATGCTAACGCCGCTGCTATCGGAGAGATGGTGTATGGTGTTGCACGTGGCATGAAGAACTTCATCGTCATCACTCTCGGAACAGGTGTCGGATCAGGTATCGTGGTAAACGGTCAGCTTCTCTATGGACATGACGGATTTGCCGGAGAGCTCGGACACGTAACGATGGTTCGTGGTGCTGAAGGCCGTAGCTGTGGATGTGGCCGTACAGGTTGTCTTGAGGCATATTGCTCTGCTACTGGTGTTGCTCGTACAGCTCGTGAGTTGCTTACAAAGACCGACCGTCCAAGTATCCTCCGTGATATGGACCCAGAGAAGATTACCTCTCTCGATGTATCCATCGCTGCCGGCAAGGGTGACGAGCTTGCAAAGGAGATCTACGAGTTCACTGGCAAGATGCTTGGTGAGGCTTGTGCCGACTTCGCAGCATTCAGCAGTCCTGAGGCATTCATCTTCTTCGGAGGAATGGTTAAGGCAGGCGAGTTGATCATGAAACCTATCCGTGAGGCTTACGAAGCTCACGTGCTGAAGATCTTCAAGGGTAAGGCTCAGTTCCTGGTTAGCGGCCTCGACGGTGCTTCTGCAGCTGTACTCGGCGCTTCTGCTATCGGATGGGAAATCTGATAAACGATAAAAATCATTTTACTATAAGAGGTTGGCAGCAATTGTTGCCAACCTTTTTTGATAACGTTTACGTTATTATTTAATTAATAATATGGTGTAGAATCACGATTTCTTCGTAAATTTGCATCCGGATTTGTAAACTACAAGCTAACAAAATTTACTTAAAACATAACATGAAGAGATTAATTCAACTACTGATGCTGTCACTGCTCGTTCCCACACTTGCAGCAGCGAAAGTTTGGGATGAGGCTCAGTACAAGCAGATTGAGCAGAGCATCCGAGTTCCTAAGTTTGCAGACAAGGAGTATGTAATCACCAAGTATGATGCTAAAGTAGATGCTCCTGCTGCCAAGAATCAAAAAGCTATCCAGAAAGCTATCGACCTTTGTTCTAAGAAAGGCGGCGGAAAGGTTATCGTTCCTGCAGGACATAAATTCCTCACTGGTGCCATCACCCTGAAGAGCGGTGTAAACCTCGAAGTTCAGGAGGGTGCTGTGCTGGAGTTTGCCTTCCAGCCAGAACTCTACCCCATTGTAGAGACCTCATGGGAGGGGCTTGAGTGTTTCAATCTCTCACCATGTGTATATGCCTTCGGTGCAAAGGATATTGCCATCACAGGTAAGGGAACCATCGACGGCGGTGGAAGCAATGAAGCCTGGTGGCCCTGGAACGGTAATCCCCGCTTCGGTTGGAAGGAGGGAATGATAAGCCAGAGGATTGAATCTCGTCCCCGTCTGCTGAAGAACGGCGAAGACGGCATCCCAATGTATAATGAGAAAGGTGAGCGCTCACCAGAACGTGTGTTCGGACCAAAAGACGGTCTTCGTCCTCAGCTCGTTAGCTTCAACAAGTGCGAGGGTATCCTCCTTGAAGACATCACCCTGCTGCGTTCTCCCTTCTGGGTTATCCACCCACTCCACTCTACCGACATCACAGTTCGTCGCGTGAAGATGATCAACGATGGTCCTAACGGTGACGGCTGCGACCCAGAGTGCTGCGACAGAGTGCTTATTGAGGACTGTTATTTCGATACCGGTGATGACTGTATCGCCATAAAGAGTGGACGTAACCGTGATGGACGCGAAAGAAATATGCCTTCGAAGAACATCATCATCCGCAACTGTGTGATGAAGAACGGACATGGTGGTGTGGTAGTTGGTTCTGAGATCTCCGGCGGTTGCCAGAACGTATATGCTCACGATTGTGTGATGGACTCTCCTGAGCTGGAGCGTGTGCTTCGCATAAAGACCAACTCTTGCCGTGGTGGTATCATCGAGAACATCAACATGCGTAACGTTACCGTAGGTCAGTGTGATGAGGCAGTGCTGAAGATCAACACCGACTACGAGCCAAAGGAGGTTTGCTGTCGCGGATACTATCCTATCGTACGCGACGTGCTGATGGAGAATGTCACCTGTAAGAAGTCTAAGTATGGCGTTATGATCGTTGGCTACGAGGCCGACTCTCTCTCTTACACCGTAAACAACATAACTGTCCGCAACTGTAAGTTCGACGGTGTAACCAAGAAGCCTGTGCATCAGATAGGCAAGGCAGAGAACATCACTTACGAGAATCTTTTCATCAATGGTCAGCTCGTACTCCGAGAGGCTCCTTACAAGCACTACAGCGAGTGGCTCACCTACTCTGAGATGCAGCGTGTGCCAAAGAGCTATCTGCTGGATTTCTCGACTAAGCCAAAATGGAGCTATGTCATGGGTATCGAACTCGAGGGTATGCTTGACACGTATATTAAATATGGTGGCGAGGAAATCCGTAAGTATTGTCAGGAATATACCGACACCATGATCAATGCCAAAGGCGACATCCGAGGCTACGACATCCTGGATTATAACCTTGACAATATCCGTACCGGACATTTTGTAACACGAATGTATAACCTCTACCCCGAGACCAAGAACCTCAAGGCCATCCAGACTATGATGAAGCAGTTGCAGAAACAGCCTCGCACGATTGCCGACAAGGTATTCTGGCACAAAGCCATCTATGCTTACCAGGTATGGCTTGATGGTATATTCATGGGACTGCCCTTCCGATGTCTGACTGCAGCCAATCTTTATAAGTCAAAGGATGCTAATAAGATCTATGACGATGCTGTAAACCAGCTGAGAATCACCTACGAGCGTACATTAGACCCTAAGACAGGCCTGAACCGTCATGCATACGATGAGACCCGCAAGGCCTTCTGGAGCGACAATGAGACAGGTCTGTCACAGCACTGCTGGGGACGTGCTCAGGGGTGGTTTACTATGGCACTCATTGAGGTTCTCGATGCTATGCCAGAGGACTATGCCCGTCGGAACGAAGTCATTGAGTTGCTTCAGAAGGATCTCGATGCAGTCATCAAGTGGCAGGATAAGAAAACCGGTGTATGGTATCAGGTTATGGATTCTCCAAACCGCGAAGGCAACTATCTTGAGTCAACGGCTTCCGCCATGTTTGCCTATGGTCTGTTGAAAGCAGCCAACAAGGGTTACCTTGGAAAGAAATACCTCGATGCTGGTATAAAGGCTTATAAAGGAATCATTCAGAACTTTATCCGCGTGAATGCCGACAAGACCATTTCTCTGACCAACTGCTGTTCTGTTGCTGGTCTCGGTCCGGCAGCTACACCGGAAGTTATTGCAGCCATGAAGAAAGTTAATCCAAAGGGCTCTGTAAAAGAGAACACTCGTAGAGATGGTTCATTCGCCTACTATCTCGATGAACCAATCCGCGACAACGATGCCAAAGGTGTTGGCCCGTTCATCTGGGCTTCACTCGAAATGGAAAAACTTGGATATACGACAGACTCATTCAAATAAGTCATGAAGAAATCAATATTTACGATTGCATTTGCATTCACAGCTTTATTTGCCGTAGCTGCTGACAGCAATCAAGACAAGCCCTTCGGCTTCTGTACCCATTCTTCACGTACAGATGCTTCTGCCACCTATAATATTACAGGTGGCGGTTGCCATACCTATCCCGTACCAGAAGGCATAACAAGCGTTACCGTCTTAGAATCTAATGGCCAGGACATGAAAGCTGACATCCAGAATGCCATCAAGCAATATGATGTCATCATCCTTGACGGTTCAAAAGGCGACTTCATCGTGTCGAGCAACATCGGGTTTGAGCGAGGCAACAAGACGTTATTGGGTATCAACAACGCTCGTCTCTGCACAAAATGGTATGTAACAGATGAAATAAAGACCGCCCTCGACGTTGCTGGTATACCCAATATGAGTACGAGTGGTGGCGGAGGTACGCTATCCAACGGTAAAGCGGTGAAAGAAGAGGCAGAGTTCAATACACGCCAGATTATCATCGATAAGACTGGTGACAGCAATGAGAGCTACCGCAACTCTGGTATACTCACCGTAAACGGTAAAGAGAACATTATCATCCGCAATATCACCTTCGTGGGACCTGGCGCTATCGACGTAGGTGGCAGCGACCTCGTATCATTCACTGGTGCCAAGCACTGCTGGGTTGATCACTGCGAGTTTATCGACGGAATGGACGGTAACTTTGACATCACTAATTCATCTGACTTCAACACTGTCAGTTGGTGTATTTTCCGATATACCGACCGCTCTTACATGCACCAGAACACCAACCTCATCGGTAGCAGCGACAGCGAGGCGACAGGTTATCTGAACACCACCTTTGCATTCAACTGGTGGGGAGAGAAATGCCGTGCCCGTATGCCGATGGCCCGCGCAGGTAAGATTCACATGCTAAACAACTACTACAGCTGCTCCAACAACAGTACTGCCTGTATCAACCCCCGCAAGAATTCCGAGTTCCTTATCGAAGGAAACTACTTTGCAGCGGGAGTGAAGAAAGTGTACAGCAATTCGGATGCGACAGCCACTACATGGAAAGATGACAACGTCATCACAGAGACATCAGTAAGCAAACCTTCTTCACATGGAGAGACTGTCACAGTACCTTATACTTATACAGTAACCACTACCAGTGAAGTGCCAACATTAGTGAAAGAAAATGCCGGAGCTACAATCTTTGGCAATAAAGGCACATCAGGTGAGGAATCCAAAGACTTAGTGTGGGATTACACAGATAATAAAATACCAACTGAAGGTCCTGACAACGGGCTCTACTATGCTGGTTACGTTAACGATGCCCCTAGCAGCAACATGAAGCTTAATGGTGTCAAGCTGAACTCCAGCGGATATGCATTCTTTGCCAAGCCTGCAGTAGCTGGTAAGCTGACACTCACATTCGGTAACAGAAAAAACTCCACTGCATATACAGTTAACGTATATGCCTGCACTATCGCTGAAGGAAAGGCTACCAAGGGTAACCTTATCGGTGAGATTGCAATCGAAGAAAGTCCAGGTTCTGGCAGTCTTGACATTGCGGCCGTTGTTACAGGCATATATATCGAGCGTAAGACATCAGCAGAAGGAGTCCTTCAAAAAATTGTCTTCAAGGAGAATAAGGCCCGTACATTTGTTGACTTCGAGATTCCATACGAGAAGCTTTCCACAGAGTTTGATCCCTCTGTACTTCCTGCAGGAGTGACATTCCAGGGAACAAAGCGAGGCGATAATCACGGATACGGTAATGTCACTATTACCGTCCCAGTTGACGGCACTGTGAAGTTCACTATCGGAGGCTGTCAGTATGCCAACCCAGCAACCTGCAAGGTAACCAACTCTGCAGGAGAGCTTTTGGCAGAGCCGAATCTGAAAACGACAAACTGCTATCACCAGGACAAGTCTTCTGCCACCTATATATATACTGGAGCAGCCACTACCCTGACATTCTCAAACATCGCATACCTGCCATATTTCAAGGCCGAAGCCACGGAGGTATCTGAGGTTACAATTACCTATAAGGATCAGAATGGCAATCAGCTTGGAACCAAGAAGGTGTATGAAGGCGACGAGATAGGCGAGATTCCTTATACCGAGGCTAATCTTACCATCCTAGAAGGATATAAGTTCCGCGGATGGGTATATACAAGTGGTGTAAAGGTTAAGTCCACAGACATTGTTACAGGCAATGTTTCAGTCAACGCCAGTGTCACAGCTATCGAGACAGCTCCCACAGTTGGCAGTGTTCAAAACTATAATCTTACACAAGCCACTTTCTATCCCGAAGATCATGAACTGTTCAGCGTCACCAATGGAAAGTACTACAACAATCACGGCTTTGACTTTGCTGCCGAGGGATCATTCACTGTCGATGTAGCAGGCAAGGCACAGGTAGTTCTCACCCTCTGCCAGTACGGCAGTGGTACAACAATAGAAGTAAAGGATGCCAAAGGCAATGTCATTCAGAGCGACCTGGCTGCCAAGTCAACGAGCGATGGGGGGGCAGCAGTTCTAAAATATGATGGCAATGCCACACAGCTGACATTCACCTTTGCATCGCAGACCTATCTGCATGCAGTGACAGTATACAATGTGAGCGACTTCATGGAAAAAGATGCCGTCTCAGGCTATTACATCATCCCTTCTGGCGATGCTGCAAGCCTTATCATGGCTCTTAATTCGGCAAGTGCTGAGGAAGGAGCAAAAATATTCCTCCCTAATGGAACTTACGATTTCGGTGAGGCAGTAAACACACCTATATCCGGAAAAAATGTTTCTATCATCGGACAGAGCGCAGAAAATACTATCATCGTGTCTGCTCCACCTGTAGCTCTTGAGGGATTAGGCAAGGCCGACCTTCTTGTTAACACTGGCGAAGGACTGTATCTCCAGGATCTCACCCTCAAGAATGCCCTCGACTACTATAGTGCAGGCGGTACAGGCCGTGCACCGACCCTGCACGACAAGGGAACGAAGACTATCAACAAGAATGTTCGCCACCTTTCCTACCAGGACACCTACTACTCTCACAAGACAGGTGGAATCTATTATTTCGAAGGAGGCGAGATTCATGGTACAGTAGACTATATGTGCGGCAATGGTAAGGTATACTTCAACGAAGTAAATCTCGTAAACGAAAAGCATAACAATGCCACCATGTCGGCAAATTCTGAGCTTTACGTTTACAACAACTGCACAGTAAAGCAGTCTGAAGCTACACAGTTCAACTTCGGACGCGCCTGGAGTGATAATCCCGTATGTATCTACCTGAACACTACCCTTGAAGAGCCCGACAAGCTGATCTCTACCCGTTGGAATCTCGATGGCATCAATTGCGACTACAGCAAAGCAGGAGAATACGGTACAAAGAATTCCGCAGGCGAAAATATCACACCGGCAACGAATACCGTAACCTTCAAAAAAGCAAATACAGAGTTGCAGACCATTCTCGATGCATCAGCACTTGAGACTTATTCCATCGGGAATGTGCTTGGCGGCTGGGCTACTACTGCACAGGAACAGGCAAAACAGATTGATGCTCCTGCCGATGCGAAATACGACAACGGCACTATCTCATGGACAGCTTCCAATGGCGCTTCAGCATATGCTATCTTCAAGGATGGCGTGTTTGCTGGCATCACCACTGGTACAAGTTACAACATCACAGTTGATGCTGATAAAGAGAGCCTTACCATCCGCGCTGCCAATGCAAGGGGTGGTTTCGGAAAGGCAGCTGACGTTGCAGGCACCAATACAGGTATAGACCAGATTAGCAGCGACAACGGATCTGCCACATTCTACAATCTCCAGGGAATGCGTGTTGGCAAAATCAACAAAGGCATTTACATCACTAATGGCAAAAAGGTAGTAATAAGGTAATAGCAAAACAAAAATTAATTATTGACATGAAGAAACTATTTTTTTTACTGCTTTCGCTGCTTTTTGCTGGCGCCGCCGTGGCCCAGACTAAATCGGTTTCTATTCTGGGCGACTCGTATTCTACCTACGAGGGATTCATGACACCATCTACCAACGAGCTGTGGTATTACGGCAAGAATGGTGATAAGAAGACCGATGTGAAGAATGTGCGCCAGACATGGTGGCATCAGGTTATCAGCGAGAACGGCTGGCGACTGTGTGTCAACAACAGCTACAGCGGAGCCACAGTGAGCTATACCGGATATGACGGCAATGACTACAGCGCCCGCTCATTCAACACCCGCATGGAAAACCTCGGACAGCCGGATATCATCTTCGTCTTCGGTGCCACCAACGACAGCTGGGCAGGAACACCCATCGGTGAATATAAATACGAGAACATCACTTATGGCGACCTCTATCAGTTCCGTCCTGCTCTGGCACGAATGCTCCAGTGGATGACCGACCGATATATCAATACAGAGATCTATTTCCTGCTCAACAATGACCTTCGCGAAGAGATAGATGAGTCGGTAAAGACCATCTGTGCCCGATACAACGTGCCGGTGATTGAGCTCGAGAATATAGATAAGCTCTCCGGTCACCCGTCAGTGAAAGGCATGCGCCAGATAGCAGACCAGGTGAACTCATTTATCAAGAAACAACACAAGATTAGTTCACGGTCTCATTGAAGATGTTCTATATCTTCCCGGAGTAAAATATACACATCATCGTTAGGTCATCGTTGGGCTCTGCTCCATTGCGGTGCTGCTCTACTTCAGCCTTGAGCCCGTCAATCACCTGGTGGGCTGTGTCGAAATGAGCGGTACGCAGAATATCGAGCAGACGGTCATCGCCGAACTGTTCCTGCTGAAGGTTCTCAGCCTCGTTGAGTCCGTCGGTGTAGACAAACAGCAGACGACCTTTGATGGTATCGATTTCCTCTCCCTCATATTCCATATCAGGCCACAGACCGATGGGGGCGTTCGGAATCATCTCGAGGAAGTCGGCGTGATTCTCGCCACCGCCGATGATGGGCGGGTTATGGCCGGCATTACAGAAGTCGAGATGACCGGACTTCAGATCCAATAGACCGAGCCAGAAGGTAACAAACATACCGCTCTCGTTGTCATCGCCCGAAAGAGCTTCGTTCATGCGGGTACAGATCTCAGCGGGCATCATCTGCTGGGCAGCTAGAGTACGGAACAGGCGAGTTGCCTGCGCCATGAAGAGCGAGGCGGGCACTCCCTTACCCGATACGTCGCCAATGGCAATATAGAGTTTATCGCCCAGGAATACATAGCCATAGAGATCACCGCCCACCTCCTTGGCAGGACTCATCGAGGCAAACATATCAAGGCCGGGATAGTCGGGGAACTGGCTTGGCACCATCGACATCTGAATGTTTCGGGCAATCTGCAGTTCACCCTCGATACGCTCCTGTTTAGCACGCATCTCAGCCATGCGCTGGGCCGCACGCCTACGTAAAAAGGTGTATATGACGAAGAAGATGATGAGCAGGACGATGGCGATAATCAGACCGATGAGACGCTGCTGGGAGAGTTCGATCTTCTGCTGCGCAATCTCGGCATCCTTCTTGTTGGTTTCGTAGATGGTAGCCATCTCAGTGGCACTGCTTTCCCGTTCGCGGATAATGGCCGAATCGATGTGCTCAATGATAGTGTTGGCCACGTGCAGCGCTGTATCACGCCTGCCAGCTTTGTAATTCGCAGTGAACTTCATGCTCAAGGTCTTAAGAACATCCAACGAATAATCCGTCCCGTTTGATGAGACATAAGCTTCATAACCTCCTAACAGGTCAGCGCACTCACTCCAACGCTCTGTCTGGAAAAAGTATTCTGAACTGTTCACTCGGCCATCATACGTCTTGGCAAAGTCGGTCTTCAGGTATTCTTTATATACGCTATCGGCCTTTTCAAACTGTTTCTGCCCTAATGCATTCGTCATGTGATAGATATCACCATAGGCCTTAAAGAGATCAAATGTAAAAGTATCATTTTCACGCACTTCCAAAACCTTCATGAGCGAATCGTATCGCCCTATCCATTTCTCGGCATCATCGAATCTCTTATTCAATTGCAATCTTGCGATGGACGAAGCAACACGCGTCATCGCCATCTCAACCGGCCCGGCAGTCTGTTTGAGTTTCAAAGCATCCTGGGCGTAAACATAGCTTTCCTCGGCATTCTTATCAGCCTCGGTATTCATTTTTAGACCGTACTGCGAAAGCGCGATGACCTGATACAGCGTAGCCAAAAGGTCGTAGCGACGATAGCAGACGCGTAGTGCTTTGATTGGCTGCTGCACTTCCGTAGCCGTCTTCAACGCTTCCTCAAAACGAGATTGATTAGATAGAGCTTCGGCCAGATTTACCACCGACAGGAAATAGTCGAGGCTATCCTTGAAATTGTCGGGCTTGCCTTGAGAAAGAACATCCTTCAGGATAGCAACGGCTTGCTGGAGATCTTGGCGCATCCGGGCATAAGAATATCTGAAATTTGCACGCCTCCAAATAGAAGTTTCGCCTATATCAACCAGACTGTCGAGGACAACCATCAATCTTTCTTCATTACCATAGGTAACTTCATCGATCAAGGTATCTGCATGTGTCCTTTCTGGCTCTACCGGATTCGTATCATGGGCATCACCTCTGCATGATGACATTGAGACAGAGAACGCGATGGTCAGTACAGCGACTGCAATCAGAACTTGGAAGGTTTTCTTCATCTTAAGATTTTGTTTGATTATCGACGGCAAAGTTACAACTTTTTTCCGGATTACACAAATGGTAGTGCGTATTTTTTATGTGCCACATCTGGATATTTTTTTCGGCGTAAATGAACGTCGTTACGGAAAATTGTTGTATCTTTGCACTCAATAATAATTATTTGAATTCTAAAACTATTTAAGTATGAAAAAACTGATGATTATTGTGGCGCTGATAGGTGCCGTAGCATTCAACGCGAATGCTCAGAGTAACATAGAAAGACTGTTGAAAGCGGCTGAGAAGGCTGTCTTGCTGGCTGACCAGAATCCACAGGACGGGCAAAAGCAGTTGGCGGCTGCCAGGGCATTATCCACAGACTCCCTGGGAGACAAGCGCGACGTGGACCGTTCGATGACCTACGCCAACAAGGCTCTGGCCATCGCGAAAGCACAGCCGGAACTCAAGGACACCCTTCTGGGTAACTCCTGCCTCGTGTTAGGTCGGCTCTATATCGACAAAAAGGACGTAGCCAAAGCCTTCGACTACCTTGAGATGGGCGTAGATGCCTATGAGCGCGAATTGGGTAAATACGCCCCTGCTACCAATGGTACGAAAATGACATGTTTCTATTATCTGGCTGGAGTAGACCCACGCCGCGCCTTTCCTTTCGTGCTGGAAGCTTTCTACCATAATGAGAAGGCACCTGAAGACCAGAAGATCAAGAATATGGATTGGGCTGTCATGGCACTGTCTATCACCACGGAGTACCTGTTAGCCGATTATGACCTGCGCTTCAAGAATGTAGTACCCATGGTTACGTTTGAAGGCGAGAAATACCTCGTACTGCAGCTCTCTGACTGGCATGTCGGCACACCGTTCACGAACTGGCTTGCTCCTTTGCTCATTCGCCGACAGAATGGTGACACGAGTATTCATGGCGATGTCATCCTGTTGAACGATCAAACCAGTAAAATCCGGCGCATCACGCCCGACTACAAGAATCGGGTAAATCTGAATTTCAACCTACTATATAATATCAAGAATGCACGCGAATTGTTGTTCCAAGACGACAACGCCTACATCGTGAACTTCCAACAGGACAGATACAACAAGTTGGTAGAGATGTATAATGAATTTATCAAAAAATAGTTGTGTCACGCCGTGCCTGTCACCGTGTGACACTGGAACCAGGTAAACAATGGGAGCCAGTACGCGAACGTGACCTCTCGACCTACTACTGCCGGCTGTTGGAGGCAGGAATGAAGATCAGTGCAAAGGACGTGGAGCATATTATCTTCAACCGCGATTTCACCAACGATTACGACTCCTTCAGCGATTATCTGGAGCAACTGCCATTGGAAGAGCCATGAAATCCATAGGCTTTGAGGCAAAGAAATATCGCGGAACCTACAAGTACATTGCCGTCCTTGCCGACTATGACCGTCAGCAGCGTGAGCGCAAACAGGATGCTGAAGAGGTTACCGTCATGCCATTCTGAGACATCAAGGAGGGGGCAGATGGGGCAGTAAAAACATAAGATTATTAGAAATAAATCCCTAAATCGCTGAATTACGAATCAGCTGATTTAGGGATTTATTTTTCACATTCGTAAGAAAATAATGCCCCATTTGTCCCCCGTCATCATATTAGAGCGCAATTTTACCCTAACACTAAACACCCTTTAGTGTTATGGTAGAGGGGCTTTAGTGTTAGGGTAGAGCTTTTATACCTGAAGCACTTTGTGACATTTTATCTTATTTTTATTTGCTTATTCAATAAATATTATTAATTTTGCAGCCAAAAGGAAGTATTATGAAACATCTTACAGAGGAAGAACATAAGAAGCAGATGGCTGACATGAAAGCCTTCGATGAACAAATGCCGTGCATAGGTATATTTTGATTTTGAGTTTGTCTATGATGAGCATTGGGATCTTGGTCATGGCTGGTCAGGAGATATGTAGTGAGCACAGGAAGATGGGCAACGGTCTGTATGAGACATTCCATACTGATGGTAAGACGGTATATAATCCTGAACTGATCCCAATCCGCGTCTCGAAAAACTTCGTCAAGGCAAATGTCGGGTTGATAGCGAATGATTGACTCTCCTTCTTATGTTTAGAAGTAGTTAAACGGAACAATAGAACAAAAACGTTATATCAATAAATGGCAAAACGTAGAGAAATAAGAAATAGTACAGCTGAGTTCCTTATCTTTCAGATAGAAGGAAAGGAACAGGGTGTAGAGGTGTACTATAAGGACAAGACGGTGTGGTGTACCCAAAAGGCGATGGGATTGTTGTTCGACTGTACTCCAGACAACGTAGGTCTTCACTTAAAGAACATTTTCAAATCAGGAGAGTTGATAAAGGATGCAGTTACCGAGAAAATCTCGGCAACTGCGTCTGATGGAAAAAACTATATGACGCAGTTCTATAATCTCGATGCGATTATCAGTGTGGGGTATCGTGTCAACAGTATCCGTGCTACTCAGTTCCGCCAGTGGGCCACAAGTGTGCTTCGCGAATATGCTATTCGTGGCTTTGTGCTGGATAGAAAACGAATGGAGAACGGCACGTTCTTGGATGAAGATTACTTCGAACACCTGTTAGCAGAGATTCGTGAGATTCGTCTTTCTGAGCGACGTTTCTATCAGAAATTGACAGACATCTACGCTACAGCTATTGATTACAATCGCGACGCACCAACAACAAGGCTCTTCTTCAAAATGATCCAGAATAAGATGCATTTTGCCGTTCATGGCCGAACAGCCACCGAGTTGATAGTTGAACGTGCAGATGCTGAACAGGAGCACATGGGGTTGACGACCTAGGAGAATGCACCTGACGGGAAGATAGTCAAAACAGATGTGTCGATAGCCAAAAATTATCTGAAAGAGATGGAACTGGCAGACATGGGACAACTGGTAAATGGTGTTCTCGAATTGGCGGAGCGAATGGCTAAGCGCCATATTCCGATGACAATGGAGGATTGGGCTAAACAGATTGACACCATTTTAGCAGCTGGTGGTAATGAGGTACTACAGACAGCAGGGAGTGTGTCTGCTGAAGAAGCAAAAGAACATGCAGAAACAGAGTTCGAGAAGTATCGCATAGTACAAGATCGTCTGTTCCAAAGCGACTTTGACAAGTATTTAGGCTAGCTGCCGTTTGATGGCGAAAAATAGGCAAAGCATTTGGAGGATTCAGAAGAAATGATTACCTTTGCACGCGATGATGAGTCATGAAACGGCTGGTGGCTCATCTTCGGGTGTTCTTCGACAAGCGAAGCGGCAAAGCCGAGCGCATTGAAGCAATTTATAGCAAAACGTAGAATTGAGTACGGTCTCCAATTCGTCGCTCGGCCCAAAGGGACGCTTGCAAGGCAAGAACCCTCAAAATAATGAAAAAAGTTGCGAAAATATTTGGTAGTATCAGATATTTTTTGTATCTTATGCAACATAATAAAAAGCGGGAAACAGTCACCCGGTGCAGTTGGCTGACTTAGTAGTCCAATACCATAAAAACATTTTTACAATGGCTACAAATAGAATTAAGCTTGGAATCAACTCGCGACAGAACAAGAATTCCAAAAATGCGGGATACGGCAAGTACTATCCCGAAGTTGACACACAGACCACTCTTACCCTGCGAGGCTTTGCCAAGCACATGAGTGATCACGGCAGCATCTACGGTCTCGATCTTATCGAGGGCGTGCTGAAGAAGATCACCCAGTGTCTGCCAGAGCTCATCAGTCAGGGTGTGCCAGTGCGTCTCGACCCTCTGGGGACATTCCTCCCTACGTGCGACACTGACAAGCCCCTTCTTAACATCGCTGCGATGGAGGGTGCCGACCCCAACGACGTTGTGAAGGGTGTTCACATCCGATTCCTGCCTTACGGCGTGGAGGACGACAACATCACCTCTCGCCGATTCAAGGAGGAGTACTGCTCACTTGAGTTCCGTAACATCATCGACACCGTGGAGGTTACCATCGACGGCAAGAAGAAAAAGGTGACCACGCTGAAGCCGGTATCTACTGCCATTGCCGAGTGGAAGGCGGCCTACGGTGACAGCTCTCAGGAGGGCACAGGCTCTGGCTCAGAGACCGGCGATGAGGGCGGCGATGACAACGGTGGTGACGTCGGTAGTGGTGGCTTCGAAACGGGCGTTTAACCTCTAATTCAAATCGGCTGCTGGAGAAATAATCCTCCGACAGCCGATTTCTTTATAATATATTTGTTTTTTCGCTATTTTTCACTACCTTTGCACTGAGATATTGCATAAACAAATCAGAACAAATACGAAACAGGCTATGAACAAGAAACTCTTCTCACTGGCAGCAGCCCTGGTGCTGTGTACCACGATGACGGCCCAGAAACCCTGGGACAACGGAAAGCTTAAGGTATCAGAGAACCAGAGGTTCCTGCAGTTCGAAAACGGCAAACCATTCTTTTGGTTGGGCGAGACCCCATGGCTCATGCCAGAGCGACTGAATCGCGACGAGGTGGCTTTCTATCTGAAGAGATGCCACGACGCCGGCTTTAACGTAGCCCAGATACAGGTTATCAACGGGGTGCCTGCCTACAACATCTATGGCGTACCTTCGCACGACAAACAAGGCAGGCTACTCACTTCGGGTGCCTACTCCTATTGGGATCATCTGGACTATATCATCGATACAGCCGCGCAGAACGGCATCTATGTCGGTATGGTATGTATCTGGGGCGGACTGGTGAAAGGCGGCAAGATGAATATCGAGCAGGCGAAGACCTACGGCACCTTCCTCGCCAACCGATATAAGAACCGTCCGAACATCATCTGGTTTATGGGTGGTGACGTGCCCGGTGATGTCAAACCAGAGGTATATGAAGCTCTTGCCAACACCATCAAGTCGATAGACAAGAACCACATCATGACCTATCACCCACGTGGGCGCTATACCTCCGCGAAATGGTGGAGCAAGGCAAAGTGGCTAGACTTCCACACATTCCAGAGCGGACACCGTAAATATAACCAGCGTATGGGCAACAAGGATTATCCTATCCCCGACAATACTGAGGAAGACAACTGGATGTACGTAGACTCTACCTGGGCTTACAAACCCATCAAACCCGTGCTCGATGCAGAACCTAGCTACGAGGAGATTCCTATTGGTCTGCACGACAACAACTTAGGCTATTGGAAGGCCTGCGACGTGCGCCGCTACGCCTACTGGAGTGTCTTTGGCGGCAGCTGCGGTCATACCTACGGACATAACGCCATCATGCAGTTCTATCGCGAGGGTTACGGTCCCGCATACCACTGTAAGAAAACATGGACTGAGGCACTCTACGACCCCGGTTTCAACAAAATGAAATACCTGAAGCACCTCATGCTATCATTCCCATTCTTCGAGCGGGTAGCAGATCAGAGTGTGGTCCTTGACAACGGGAAACAATACGAGAGACTGGCAGCCACTCGCGGCAACGACTATCTGCTCATCTACAACTACACCAGCCGTGACATGAAGATAGACCTCCGCAAGATCTCTGGCGACAAGAAGAAGGTGTGGTGGATGAATGCCGGTACTGGTGAACTCACATGGCTCGGCGAATATGACAACAAGGTGCTCACCTTCCGTCCCCACAAGGAAGGTGCCGAGATTGAGGACGGTGTTCTCATCGCCATCGACTCCTCGAAAAGCTATCTGTCGAAAGACCAGCACCAGATAGACACTCCCGTCGGCGGACCTGCTATTGACCTAACCGAGTAAGATCTATCTGTTTATATACTATACGCTGGCGACGCCAGGTGTATACACAGTGTATCCTGCCATCACTACCCTGTATGATGGCAGGATAACTGTATTGGTCGATGGGCGAATCCTCGAGAGTCAATACATGTCGCCAGGTCTCGCCATCATCGCTGAGGGCGATAGAGCATGGAGTGCGCGGCCCCTTCGGTGTCATCGGCAGTGTCTTGATGTTATTGTATACGAGAGCATGCCGCCCGTCATTCAGGGTGACAGCATCCGTGCCGCTCTGGTTGTTTTCCACCTTGGAGAGTGTCACGGGAGTCCAGGTGTCGCCCTTGTCACTGCTGAAAGATGTGGCGAGAAAGGCATTATGAGTGCGCATAAGCACCTGCAGGCGACCATCCTTCAGCTTGAGGATAGACGGCTGGATACAGTCGATAGGATGCAACTTATTGTCGTCGGTCTTGACAGCCTCCGTCGACTCTACAGGTATCCATCGCCACAGGCCTGTCTTTAAGTCGAGAATCTCCATGTGGAACCGCCAACCGTTTTTCTCAGTAGAAGAAGGACAGAGCAGGCGACCATCAATTATCTCCGGCTTATTCTTGATTGGTCCTAAGAAAGCACGTCCCTGAGAATCGAAAGGCAGAGGCTCTTTATCGCTCCAGGTACAGCCACCGTCTTTGGATTTTGCAATCCAGCCTGTCCAGTCGCCAACGGAAGAGCCTATCTTGAAGAAAAGCCACAGTTCGCCGTTAGGCATCTCGAAGAGCACTGGGTTCCAGCAAGCCTTACGCTTAAGACGCTCAGAGACATTCTTCAGGCGTGTGGTCTTGGTTACGTAATCGTATGATTCCGGGGTACGGATGGGACCATTAATGGCAGGGGTGGTATTATCCTTGAGACCAGAGAGTCCCATGAAGCGCGCATTGGGGTCATCGAGACTCAACACACCATCGGCAGCCAGTATAGGTGCGCTCCATTTGTCCGAGCCTTTCTTCTTGATATTCACCCAGATGCACACATCCGGATCACGCTCGTGAGTACCTCCGAAGTACCCTGCCACGAGGTCACCGTTTTTCAGCTCCACGATTGTCGATGCGTGTGCCTCAGGGAAGTAGGTATGTTCGTAGAGGAACTCATCCTTCACGATGGCAGGATGCGCAGTCGGGATATCGCATGAGAAATGATGACTGCCCGAGCCGACGGTCTTAATCCCGCCATCTGGCAGGTGGACCTCGGCAGTGGTATTACACGGGATAGTGACGTCCCACTCCAGATGTTGCAGGGTCTTTTTCCAATGGCTCCTGACAGTGCCGTATGGTGAGTCGAAGCTCACATCAGCCCACTCGCAGTCCTGAATCTCGAAGGCGGGCTTCAGCACGATATGCTTATAGGCATCACAGCTCCTTATGCCGCCCAAGTATTGATAGCACCACGTAAGCAGGTCGCCTAAAAGCATCACGTGGTTACCACTGTTCATCGATGGATCGGCCTTGTCGCCGTTCCACAGCTCCCAGATTGTTGTGGCTTCGTTTTCTGTCATATAACCCCATGAGGGGTAGGTCTTGGTCGTTGCCAGACGATAAGCCACGTCGGCAAAGCCATTATCCGAAAGTCCCCGCATAAGCCATGAGATACCGATGACACCACATGACACATGATTCCTGTTCAGGATACATATATTATGAACAACATTCCTTATGACATCCTCCTTGCAGTCCTCAGGCACGATGCCGATGCTCAATGGCAGGATGTTGGCCGTAGCGGTATTGTTGCCATAATATACACTGTCCGGATAGAGCACATGTCCGGGTCGCGGCGATGTACCCCGACGGATGGTAAGGAACTTCTTGTTAAAGGCCTCTGTCATCTGCTGGCGGACAGGACGCCAGATGTCGGCCTCGCAGCCCCACTGTTCCAGCAACTGCATCACACGGATGACATACGCCGTAGAGATGAGTGCTCCGTCGGTCTTACGGGCAGGGTCCTGAGAGTGGATTAGCTCCAGCTTTTCGGGCGGCACACACCAGTCGCCGTACTTATCCCTGGTGATGACACCATCCTTGCAGTAATCATCGATGAGGTGCAGCAGCCAGCGTTTGATATATGGATACGACTTGTCGATAGCCTCGCGGTTGCCGAACTGACGGTAAAGCATGTCACAGCAGAAAGGCAGTGCTGCCGGCCATGTGACATCATCGTTGTAGTAGTTCCAGAAGGCGGGTGCCACATCGCTGAACACCCCGTCCTCACGCTGCGACTCACAGATGTCACGCATCCACTTGGTATAAAGGCGTTCGTTGTCGAAGAGGAAGCTCTCGCCTAATGACCCCATGGTTCTGTCGCCAAGCCAGGGCTGCCGCTCGTTGCGCTGCGGACAGTCTATCGGCATGCCCTTATAGTTGCTGTATATCCCCCACCAGGCATTATGCACAATCTTATTAAGGACAGTGTCAGAACACTCGAAGAGTCCAGTAGCCCTGATGTTATCGCTGACGGTATAGGCATGAACGTCTTTTACTGGTCCGGAGATCTGGGCATACCGGAAACCATGATAGCTGAATATCGGGTGCCATTCTGTTTTGCTCTCACCGCAGACATAGATATCCTCGGAGCGTGCATCACGGAAGTTAGCCAGATAAAGCGAGCCGTCAGGATTCAGCTTCTCGGCATATTTCACGCGGATGGTATCGCCAGGCTTACCATTAGGGATAAAGGCTATCCAACCCGCCATATTCTGACGGAAGTCGTAGATACCGGAAGCGAGGATTCGGGGTTCGGGCGTAAAGGGAGCCATCGCCATCCCGGGCGCCATCTGGGCACGGAGTGTACCGAGAGGGATTTCTGTGCGCTCTGCCTGCATCCACCCGCTGTCATCATATCCTACCCTGTCCCATCCCGCCAGTTCCTTGCGGGCATCGTATTCCTCACCGTCGTATTCGTTGTTGGATCGGATAGGTCCGTCGGCTGTCACCTTCCATTTCTCGTCGGTAGAGATACGTTTCGTGGTGCCGTCGGCAAAGGTAATCAATATATTTATCCTGCATTTTGGCAGTCCGAACACAGGAGCCTTGTATGGCTTGTTCTGCCGCATAGGGAAAAGGCGGCCATTGCCCAGCACGACACCAATGCAGTTCTTTCCAGATAGACAGCCGGTGATGTCGTAGGTATTATACAGCACTGTCTTGCGATAGTCAGTAGGCATGGGCACGAGTACCTCCTGGTTATAAGTCTCGCCATTGACGTGTAACTCATGGAGACCGATGCCTGCCACGTATGCGATGGCGCGCTTAACGGGTTTCTCGAGATTGAACTCACTGCGGACATATCTTGCTGCCAGACGTGTGTACTGCCCACGTTCCTCGCCAGGCATCATCCGCTCCAGGCCTATCCACCGACCGTTCCAGTGGTTTTCCTTCAGCAGTCCGATGCCGAAGCTCTGGGGTTCGCTCCATGCCGTCTCACCCTTGTTGGTATATACCTTCACCTTCCAACTGCATTGCATGCCGCTCTTAAGTTTCCCGCCAGAGTATGGAATCCAGAGCTGCTTATCGGAATCGACCTTCCCCGAATTCCAAAGCTCACCACTGTCGTCACTGACGATGATCTGGTAAGCCGTCTGTCTTACGTCTTTCTCGTCGGATATTGTTGTCCACGAGAAACGGGGCTTATCCGTATCGATACCCAGGGGATTCGTCAGGTTCTCCACATGCAGATTCCTTACATCCACCTTTGCAGATAAAGGTAAAAGGGTAAAAAGGTAAAAAAACAAAAAGCCTGTTACTTTCATTGAGCCTATGATATTTGTCTTAGTCATATTTCGTTTGTCTCTGCAAAAGTACGCAAAATTCCCGTAGTTTACACCTTATTATATTATATATACCTCCGCAAACGTTTACGAAGTATTTAACGTAAAAAAGTGTTCTTTTTATATATTTTTGCCCTAACTTTGCAACCGCTAACAAGTGACTACTTATTTTAAATTAAAAAAAATAATTCTTTTTCAATTAAAACTAACGAGTATGAATTTACAAATCAAAAGAGCCTCTATGGCTTTGCTTTTGTCTGTATTCTGCATGGTTTCCTTTGCCCAGAAGGCGGTAAAAGGTACTGTAAAGGACAAGACAGGAGAACCTCTGATTGGCGTAAGTGTAACTTACGGCAATGGTCAGGGTACAGTGACAGACTTTGAAGGTAATTTCAGTGTAAACGTTCCTGAAAGCGCAACCTTGAAAGTCTCTTATGTAGGCTATCAGACGCAGTCAATCAAAGTTGGCGCGAAGAGCCAGTTCGACATCGTCCTCGAGGAGGACAACACAACACTGGAAGACGTGGTTGTGATTGGTTATGGCACTATGAAGCGTCGTGACCTGACCGGTTCTGTTGCATCAGTGACTGGTGAGACGCTGGCCAAGAACCCCGTTTCTAACGTGGCACAGGCCCTTCAAGGTCAGCTGCCAGGTGTGAGTGTAATCTCACAGGACGGACGTCCTGGCGGTACCACTCAGATCCGTGTGCGCGGCGGTGGTTCAATCACTCAGAGCAATGACCCGCTCTACATTGTTGACGGTGTTCAGGTGAGCGACATCAATGACATCCCGGCAGACAATATTGAATCGATTGATGTCCTCAAGGATGCAGCTTCCACTGCTATCTACGGTGCCCGTGGTGCAAACGGTGTTATCCTCATCACCACCAAGGGTTCAAAGGGTGACGGCAAGGCAAAGGTGAAGTACAATATGTACTATCAGATCAAGAAGTCATCTTATACCCCTGAGGTTCAGAATGCCTACGACTATGTGCTTCACAACTGGAGCTATGCCAAGGCTTATGGAGAAACATACGGTTCGGGTGTTGCCTCCTACTTCGGATTAGGCAGTGCCTACGGCAACCATCTTAACGAGTACAAGAACATCGGTGTACACAACTACGTTGACGATGTTATGCAAACAGCATACAGCTGGAACCACGACCTTTCACTCTCAGGCGGTAATGAAGCCACAAAGTACTATGCCAGCATCAACTACAACAGTGATGAGGGTAACCGTATCAACACCGGCTTCAAACGCTGGAATGCCAACTTCAAGATTTCCCAGAAGATCACAAAGGATCTGACATTCGATGCAGATCTGCGTTACAGCGAGATGAAGGCAGAGGGAACACAGTTTGATTATGCAGCAGGTAATTCAGTTTACGGTTTCAAGCCCATTGACAATCCACTTGGAAGTGGTGAGCCATCTGATCTTGGTATGGGTAGCGCCAGCGTAGAGGAAATCAGCAACCCGCTGTCAATCATCGACAACTACAGCAGTGTAACAAACCGTCAGCGCATTCGCGGTATGGGTACCCTGACATGGAACGTCATCAAGGGCCTTATAGCCAAGACTGAGGTGTCGCTGAGCCGCAACTGGTCAAAGAAAGAAGAGTGGGATGGCGGTGAGTCAACCAACCCTTATAACAAGGCAGGACTGACACAGGGCGACGGCTACGGCATACGCTGGGCTACAACTCTTAACTACGTGGTTCAGGGACTTGGTGAAGACCATAACCTTTCGTTCCTCGCAGGTAATGAGGTGCTCGCCAGCAAGTCGAACAGCAGTACTATGACTGGTGCAGGCTATCCTTCAGAATTCACTCAGGATCGTGCCTTCGGTATGTTTAACATGTACAATATGGACGAAGCCTACCTTAGCCAGGCACAGCAGGCTTCCGACTTCAGCTACACTATTGGTGAGCCTAAGCATACACTTTCTTGGTTCGGTCGTGTCAACTACGACTACTTAGGCCGCTATCTCTTCACTGCAACGTTCCGTGCCGACGGTAGCTCTAACTTTGCTCCTAACAATCACTGGGGTTACTTCCCTGCAGCAGCTGCAGCATGGCGTATCAGCGACGAACCGTTCCTGGCCGATGCCAAGGGATGGCTTGACAACTTGAAGCTGCGTCTGTCTATTGGTACTTCAGGTAACGACAATATCGATGCCAGCCTGTGGAAAGAGTATTGGGAGCCAGCAGTGGTATGGACCAATGGTGTGCGCAAGGTAACATTCTCACCCGGTGCCGTACTCGCCAATCCCGACCTGAAGTGGGAGACGACCATTTCACGCAACCTCGGTCTTGACTTCGGTTTCTGGAACGGCAAGCTTCGCGGTTCTATTGAGGCATACTGGAATACAACCAAGGACATCCTCATGCGTGTTCCTGTGGCTGAGTCTACTGGTCACAGCTATCAGTACCAGAACGTTGGTGAGACATCCAACAAAGGTATCGAGCTCTCTCTGTTCTATGAGATTATCCGTTCAAAGGACTTCAACCTGAGCGTCAATGCCACTTACAACTATAATAAGAACAATGTGGAGAAGGTGGTAGAAGGTGTGAACGCCGATACCAACACCAACTGGGGTTCTTCAATGAAGCGTCCATATAACGACTATATTATTCGCGAGGGTGAGCCCGTAGGAACGATCTATGGCTACAAGTCGGCTGGCTTCTATACTGTTGATGACTTCAACGTGGTCAACGGAGTGTACACCCTGAAGAGCGGTGTGCCAGACATGGGTTCTAACGTGACCAACTATCCCGGCAGCGTATCTGCCCTCTACAATCTGCCCGAGGGTCAGGTGGCATTCCCTGGTATGGTTAAGTTCCAGGACACCGATGGTAGCGGCACGATTACAGAAGACGACTGTACCGTGATAGGTCATACCATGCCTAAGCATACAGGTGGTATCAATATTAATGCCAACTGGAAGAATATCGACTTCTCTGCAGGCTTTACATATCAGATTGGCGGCGATGTTTACAATGCCAACGCTATGCACTCCATGATGGGTAACAAGGACACCAGCTTCGGATGGAACCGTCTGTCTATCGTTTCCGACAGCTGGAAGATTTACGACATCGATGCCAGCGGTGATCTTATAGCTATTACCGATCCGTCGGCACTGGCAGCCCTCAACAGCGGTGCCAAGTATGCACTGCCATACGCTGAGTACGGTCTGGTGAATTCAGAGTTCGTGGAGGATGCTTCTTACCTGCGCCTAAACACTCTGACACTGGGATACACCCTGCCTAAGCAGCTCACCAAGAAGGTGGGAATCAGCAACTTGCGTATCTACTTTACTGGTGGCAACCTGTTCTGTCTGACCGGTTACAAAGGCAGCGACCCCGACGTAAACACTCGTCCTGGCGGTGTCAACGGCTTCCCCACCCCGAACTACGACTGGAATTCTTACCCACGCGCAAGAACCTATACCTTCGGTCTTAATGTTGCATTCTAAAATTATGGAGGAAATAAAGATATGAAAAAAATAATATATTCAACACTGTTCGCAGCATGTATCCTGACAATGGGTTCTTCATGCAGCGACTATCTGGAGACTGACACCAAGTCAAAGGCAGATGCAGCTTTCGTATTCTCCACCAACGAGACGGCGCGTGCAGCTCTTGAAGGCGCCTACTCATCATGGACCGATGCAGCCCAGAACAAGGTGTTCGGCGACGGTCTCTTCTATGCTTCCGATGTAGCTGGCTCAGACATCGAACGTCACCCAGAGAACTTCAGCAATCAGCCAGGACGTCACTATCCTGAGTGTTTCTATCAGAACGGTACATTTGCAGGAGAATACACTCTGCTGAGCTACCAGAAAGAGAATGACGTCTATGCTGCTCTCTATACTGTTATCAATAAGGCATGTATCGTTGTAAGCTCCATTAAGAGTTCTGAGGGCTTCCAGTCTATGCTGGATGCCGGTGTTTCATGCACAATGGGACAGCTCTATGGCGAGGCTGTGGCTCTGAAGGCAACAGCATACCGTGAACTTATCAAGTATTATGGTGACGTTCCATATATCAGCGGTGAGTCCACCGATCACGAAGGACTTGTGGGCCGTGACTCTATCTATGATGTAATCTTGGACGAACTGCAGCAGGCCGCTCCCGTTATGTATCGTGTAGGCTCTATTCCCGGCATCACGGGCAAGAACTACTTCTCACGTACTTACGTAGAAGGTCTTATCGGACGTATCGCTCTCGAGGCAGGCGGCTATCAGACACGTCGTGGCGACATTACACGAGTTGACGGAAACGGTAATGCTATCACCTTCGAGACCATGGGTACAGAGAACAACGGTGCATCCTATGGCCGCCGTTCTGACTGGCAGAAGTACTACCAGCTGGCACAGAAGTATTTCAAGGCTGTCATCGACAACCCTGGCACAGCCAAGTTCATCACTACAGACTCACGTACACCATCCAACCCTTATCAGGTATTCTTCCAGCAGATGCACGCTGAGGATGAGACATACGCTGACGAGAGCATCTATGAGTATGTTCTCTCTCAGGGTGGTGGCAACGATGCACGTCCTTATTCGTTCGGTCGTCCGACTACTGGCGGTAGCAAGAACAACTATCCTTGTAAGAACTATGGTCAGGGCCGTATCAATCCTGCTTTCTACTATGGTGTGTTCGATCCTGCCGACATGCGTCGTGACGTAAGCTGCACGGTAACAGCCACCAAGGGAGCTGACGGTACAGAGATTATCCTTCCTTTCACACCTGGTTCACAGGGCAAGGGCGGTGGTATTTCCTTCAACAAATGGGACGAGAACCGTCAGGACAAGGTATGGGTAGCCAACCAGCGTAAGTCGGGTATCAACGGTCCATATATGCGTATGTCCGAGATCTACCTCGGATATGCTGAAGCCTGTGCCGCCTTGGGCGATAACGGCAATGCCCGTTCATACCTTGACATCATCAGAAACCGTGCCTTCGGCAGCGCAACAGCAGCCAAGACCGATGCTTTCATCAGCAAGGAGGGTTCTCTTCTGAATGCCATCATCCAGGAGCGCGGCTTCGAGTTTGCCGGTGAGGGTGACCGCCGCTGGACACTGATACGTACCGGACTCATCGGTCCTAAGATCAAAGAAATCAAGGAGCTGACTCAGAAGATGTTTGATGGTCTGAAGGCTAAAGGCTACTATACTTTCGATAACGGAAACACTATCTCAGAGTATATTTGGACGAAATATGTGGACCTGGGCAAGGGCAAACGTCTTGTCAACCAATGTCCCGATGAGAACGATGCTGCTCAGTTCCCCGGATGGCGTGGCGTCAACAACGACTGGAGTGCCTATGGTCTGTCATTACCCGCCAACTATGCTCCAAACCTTGCCATCAAGGGTTTGTTCAGCAGATTGAGTGACAGTGAGACGGCTGCTTTGGAAGCTGACGGATACAAGAAGACCAACTGGGCTGTAGACCTGGTAAAGGCCGAGGATGAATATAACAAATATCTATTCCTTGACTACGACTATGTGAAGGCTCCTATCTACCTTTGGCCTTTCACTCCTAACGTGATGGCTAACGGCCACTTCACCAACGGATACGGCTTCAAGCAGGAGTAATCAAAATAAGTATAAACCTATATGAAGAGGGCATGTCGAAAGGCATGCCTTCTTTATTTCATGTTTTATAGCCAAAAATAAGGCATACACTTCTGTGTGCGCACACCAATGGAAAGGGATGCAAAAAGAGCAAACGTTTACGCGAAGAAATTGGGGTAAAACAACATTTTTTTAAAATTATTATCGTATCTTTGCAGCAGAATTACTTTTTATTATTTTAAATAACTACTAAAATTTAATTAAACGTATGAATCAAACAATGAGACTATTGAGTAAACTGTGTCTCTTGGCAGCGTTCTTCGTATTAGCTCCACCAGAGCTGATGGCGCAGACAATTGCCAAAGGCCAGGTTTTCGACTCAAGCAATGAGGCCGTCATCGGTGCTACAGTAGTTGAAAAGGGTAATCCCAAGAATGCTACAGTGACAGACTTCGACGGAAACTTTACGCTGACACTGAAGAACAGTAAGCAGGTCGTCATATCCTATATAGGATTGAAGCCCAGCACTGTCACCATCAACGGCAGTGATCCTGTCACTGTAAAGATGGAAGACGACAACACTACTCTGAACGACGTTGTGGTTATCGGTTACGGTGCAGTACGCAAGAAAGACCTTACCGGATCTGTAGCTACTGTTTCCGGTCAGGATCTGGCAAAAGTGCCTGTTTCTAATGTATCAGAGGCACTTACTGGTAAGATGGCCGGTGTGAACATCACTACTACCGACGGTTCGCCCGACGCAGAGGTGCTGATCCGAGTTCGTGGTGGTGGTTCTATTACTGGTGACAACTCTCCTCTGATCGTTATCGACGGATTCCAGGGAGGTTCACTCAGCGACCTTTCACCAAACGACATCGAAGACATAACCGTACTGAAGGATGCCTCTTCAACAGCAATCTACGGTTCTGAGGGTGCAAACGGTGTAATCCTCATCACCACAAAGAATGCCAAGGGTGGAAAGACTCAGATAAGCTACAATGGATACTTGCAGACGAAGAAAGTAGCCAAGCGCATGGATGTGCTTGACACTTACCAGTATGTAATGTCAAACTATGAGTATGCAGCTCTTCGCGGTGAGAGCGCATTGAACTCGTTCTATAAGCAGTTCGGTGTATTCGACGACCTATATCTATATAAGAGTCAGAAAGCCATCGACTGGCAAGAAGACCTCTTCGGTGCCAACACCATCTCACAGAGTCACAACCTGAGTGTTCAGGGCGGCACTGACAAAACTAAGTTCAACCTCTCTGGCACATACGACTATAATGCTGGTCTTATGCCAAACAATGACTTCTCTCGTTTTGCATTCCTCTTCAAGCTGAATCATGAGATCAACAAGAGTCTGAAATTCTCAATGACAGCACGTGTAAACGACCAGACAGCCAATGGTCAGGGTACTCAGGGTGGTACATATAAGGTACGTACAGAACAAGCCATCTATGGTGTAGCCACAAAGGGTCTCTCAGGCATGATTACTCCTGATTTCTCCACTATGTCGGATGATGAAATTCAGGAGTGGCAGCGTGCAAATATGTCTCTGGCAGAACAGTCTGAGCAGTATTGGCGTCGCCGTAATAACCGTGGTTTCGTATTCAACGGTGCCTTAGACTGGAAGACCCCGCTTAAGGGACTGACAGCACACCTCGAAGGTGGTTATACATACGGATTCAACGAAGTAAAGAACTGGTACGGATCTACTACCACACAGGCTTCGTACGTTGGAGGTAACCCTCTGGCAGACTGGACAAAGACCAACACTAACAGTATCCGTGAAAGTTTTACTCTGACCTACGATACAAAGATTGACAAGATTCATCACCTCAACGTTATGGCAGGTCAGGAAGTTCGCAGCAGCCGAAGTAACTATAGTGCCATGAGTGCCAACAACTTCAGTCAGGCATTCACTGCAGAGCAGGTATTTGCAAACTTCGGTCTTGGCACGATGCAGTCGATGACTGGTAACGTTTCGGCCAACCAAAACAAGACATCGTTCTTCGGACGTATCAACTATACACTTCTCGACCGTTATCTGCTCACCATCACCCTACGTGAGGATGGTAGCTCGCAGTTTGGTGACGGTCATCGCTGGGGTTTCTTCCCTGCTGCTGCAGCTTCATGGCGTATCATCGAGGAGCCTTGGATGGAAGGAGCACGCAAATGGATGTCTAACCTGAAGCTTCGCGTATCTTACGGAAAGGTAGGTAACGATAAGATCGGTAACACACAGTATGTACAGCTTTACGACACCAACAGTGGTTCTAAGCGCTATGGTGTAGGTGAGACAGCCAACTCTCACCAGGCTGTGTCAACAACACTTGCAAACCCCTTGCTCACATGGGAGAAGCGTACAACACGTAACATCGGTCTTGACTTCGGTTTCTTCAACGAGCGACTTTCAGGAAACATCGATGTATATTGGAACAGCACCGACGATCTGCTTATCAATCATAACATTGCAGCTCCTGGATACACCACTGTATGGGAGAACTCGGCTTCTACAAGCAACAAGGGTGTTGAGTTGACATTGAATGCAGCTATCATCCAGACCAAGAAAATTCGCCTGAATGCAAACTTCAATATCGGCTTCGACAAGTCGAATGTCAAGAGTCTGGCTAATGGACTTGAGGAGATGACCTTCGCTTCTGGCTGGGCAAGCACTGACAACAAGAACCAGCAGGACTACATCGTACGCGTTGGCGATCCTATCGGACTGGTTTACGGATGGATGAGCGACGGTTATTACACTACAGATGACTTCGCAAGTTTCAACGAGACAACTGGTGTATATAAACTGAAGGACGGTGTTCCCACAACTTCACTACTTGGTGGAACCATTGGTATCCGTCCAGGTGCCATGAAGTTAAAGGACCTGAACAACGACGGTGTTGTTGACACTAATGATATCACTGTTATAGGTGACACCAACCCAGACTTCGCAGGTGGTTTCGGATTAAGTGGAGAAATCTATGACTTCGACTTCAACATGAACTTCACCTACAAGGTTGGAAACGACATCTACAATGCAAATAAGATTCAGACCTCATCACGTTATCGTGCAGGTACATATCCAAATATGCGTGCCGACATGAGTCAGAGCAATGCTTACTCTTACATCAATCCTGAGACAGGTGTTCTGCTGAGAACCCTTGAGGATCTGGCATATTGGAATGAGGGAGGCAACGGACAGGCTGCAAAGGCTATGTGGAGCCCATTCTCTACTGGTGATGCAGTAGTTGTTCCAACAGACTGGGCACTTGACAAGGCTTCTTTCCTGCGTTTGCAGAGCCTTACTATCGGTTACACTATTCCTAACATTTTAACCAAGAAATTCGGTGTACAGCGTTTGCGCATATACGCAACAGGTACAAACCTGTTTGTCATCTCCAGCTACCCCGGCTACGATCCTGAAGTAAGTTCTTACGCTCGTAACAGCAGCTACTCTGGTCTGACCCCAGGTATCGACTTCTCTTCTTATCCAAAGAGCCGTGCATTTACCTTTGGTTTGAACGTAACGTTGTAATTAACAATAAACAACAGATAGAAATATGAAATTCAAGAATAAATATATAGCAATTGCTGCTCTTGGAGTAATCGGACTGACATCATGTAATGACACCCTCGATGTGGAGTCGCCATCACAGATGGACCAGACGATGGTATATAGCTCTACAGAGTTTGCAACCAACGCCATCAACGGCGTATATGTACTGTTCTGCGAAGACCCGTTCACCAGCCGTATGTGTGGTGTTTGGATGCAGAATACCGACGTGGAGGCTATGGGTGTTAGTGCTACTACAGCAACTAACCACCGTAATGCCGTATGGCCACTTCAGGGTGCTGGAAATGTAGGCTGGAGCGATGTGAAGAAAGTATGGGACAATAACCTCCAGGCTATCGAGCGTGCCAATCAGGTACGTGCTGGCGTAGATGCCAGTTCTATAGGCAGCCAGGACGAAATGCAGCAGATCAAGGGTGAGGCTACTTGTCTGAAGGCTTACCGCTATTATCTAATGTGCAACTTCTTCGGCGACGTGCCTTACTACGACGAGGCTGCAAAATGGGGTGGTGAGATTGACAAGCCCCGTACAGACAAAAACGTGGTTTACAGCCGTGTACTGCAGCAGCTCGTAGACATCGAGCCAAACATGAAATGGAGTGATGTAAATACTGGCGGTGTTGAGCGTATGAACCGCGACTTCGCTATTGGTCTGATTGCCCGTCTGGCTCTCTTCCGTGCTGGTTATGGTATGACTAAGGATGGTACAATGAAACGTGCTGATGATTATCTGACAGTTACTGCCGACTCTCTGACAGTTACATACAAGGATGCTAGCGGTACAGAGAAGACTGCACAGACTTACACTCAGTACTATCAGATGGCTAAAGACTACTGCCAGAAGCTGATCCAGCTGAAGCCTCGTGAGCTTTATGCTAACTTTGAGCAGTCGTTTATCAATGAGATGAACTACACCTATGAGACAAATGCCGAGGTTCTTTATGAGGTAGCATTCGTGCAGAACTACGGTGGTGATATAGGCTGGAGCTTTGGTGTGCCCAACACAGGTACTTGTGCCAAAGGTACCACAACAGCCCAGGTGGCCATCACCCCAACCTATTACATGTCATTTGCCGATAACGACAGTAGACGCGACATTTGCTGCGCCAAGTACAGCCATGCGAGTGACACTGTACAGGCTGCTGCATCGACAGGCATCTATGCCGGTAAGTGGGATCGTTCCCGTGCAGCAAAGGAACTGGGGTCTGGTTCTTCTAAGGGTACTGGTATCAATTTCCCGTTGATGCGTTACTCTGATGTTCTTTTGATGCTGGCTGAAGCTGAGAATGAACTGAATGGTCCTACTTCTATCGCAAAGGATGCTTTGACTAAGGTACGTTCACGCGCATTCACAGGAAGTCCCACATATTCTGAAGACGTTACCAGTTATGTTAATAATCTTACATCTAAGGAGGCTTTCTTCAATGCCATCGTTAACGAACGTGCATGGGAGTTTGGTAGTGAGGCATTACGTAAGTTTGACCTCGTACGTTGGAATCTCTATGCCAAGAAAATTGAAGAAGCTATGTACACCGCTATTTGCTGGGGTATTGCATCTAATGAGGATTTGATGAACAATCCTTCTGTACTTGCTCAGTATCCAGAAGCCGTAAACTACACTACATGGGCAAATAAACTATGGTATGTCAAGTCAGGAAAGAATAACTTGAAGAGTGACATCAAGTGGTATAACGAGAAGTACAAGATTACCGAAGACGATGCAACAATGACAGCTGCTGGATGGAAGAGTGTAAACTGGGGTTCGAATATGGTTAAGCGTACAACTACATATATTTATGGTGGTACTGACTATGGCTCAACAACTCCTGTTAAGACAGTAAAGAATGACGGAAGTACAACCTACACACTGGGTACAGCTCCAAACACAAAGGAGGTAACCGTTGCTGCAGGCGAGGCTACAGGCATCACACGTAGAGATGTTTATGCTGCCAGTGACTATTTCACCCGCTTATATCGTGGATACTCTAATGGTGCACTTAAAGGCAGTGGGGTTGTACCATATCTGCTGCCTATAACTACTGAGACAATTTCTGCCAGTTCTGTTCTCAACAATGACGGATACCACATCCTTGACATGAACATGCAGGATGGAGTCAATGTAGAAATTGCAACGATTGAAAAGGAATACAAATAACCAGGAGACGCATTATGAAAAAAATATTTAAGACCATATTGCTGCTAGCAGCAGTAACCACAGGAATTGGAACACTCATCAGTTGTAGTGATGATGACAACCTGACCCAGGCTGATGCCCTGTTCCGCCCGATCATCAACGATGATGACAATCTGGAGTTGGGTCTCGACGCAAACAACGTTCCCTATATGATAGTAAAATGGGACAACTATACAGATGCCAACCAGTATACAGTAAGAGTTATTCCTGTAGACGCAAGCGTAGCAGCCAAGGAAGTCACCACTTCTGATTTGACTTGCCGCTTTGAAGGTTTGGAGTATGATAAAGAATACTTCGTATACATCAGCTCTTCCAATACCAATTCAGGGCTGTCGTCTAAGGAATATTCCATCACGACTACTACTCCCGACTTTCCTACGAGTCTGATTACACCATCAGCAACAGACCTGATCGATATTCAGGCACGTATAAGTTGGCCAATAGGTGTATCATACGATAAACTTGTAGTTATAAAAGACTCTGATGACGAAACTGTTGGCGAGTATGCCGTAACTGACGAAGACAATGCTATAGGTGAAAAGATTATCGGTGGCATGGAACCTTCAACCACTTACCGTGTAGAGGCTTGGAAGAACGGCAGCTATCAGGGAAAGAAGCGTTTCAAGACTACAGCTTCTGAAAAGTATAGTGGAAACGTGGTTGACCTTCGTTCTCTTACAGACGAAGAGAGTCTGAAATGGGTAAGCACCGATCATTTGGACTCTTTAACTCAGAAGTATCCCGATCAGGATATCACTATCGTGATGCAGGGCGGTATGAACTATCGTCTGGAGACTGTTAAACTGCCTTCAACTACAGGTAATATCAAGTTTGTTACAGGTCTTAGCCTTAAGGGTTATGCCATATGGAACGTAACAGGCAACTTCGATTTAGCCAAGGGAGTTAACCTGGGTGGTATTTATTTCGAGAAGATTGACTTCACCGACGATGAAACAAAGCTAAAGACTAGCAGCAACTATGGCGGAACCTATCTGTTCAACCCCAATAGCGATGCTACCATCGGAACAGTATCACTCAAGTCATGTAACGTTCGCTACAAGCGTGGTGTGCTTCGTATCCGCAGCACCAACATTGTTGAGAACTTCATAGCCGACGACTGTATCTTTGAGTATATCGGTGGTTATGGTATTACCAATGTCGACAACAATGGTGCTGCCATCAAGAACATCAAGGTTACCAACTCTACATTTGCAAACTGCGTACGTCTGTTTGTAAACACAAAGAGCAAGGATATTGAGTGCGGTACTGCAGAGATTGACCACTGTACATTCGCTTACTTCTCAGGCTCAAGCCGCGGTGTCATCGAACTTCAGGAGAAGACTTGGAAGGGTGGTATCACTATCAAAAACTCTATCTATGGTTCTTGCGGTGAGGTTCACACCAAGCCACAGGAAGGCATTAAGGGATGGACTGGTACTGTAGTTCCTACAACAGATAATGTATTATTCGCCAGTGATTTGGTATGGGCTATCAACGAGGCCGACGGTACACCTGTCAACGCCCTTGACGGCACAAAACTTGCAACAGACACTAAGGGCACCTTCAAGGATCCAAACCCAGAAGGAACTCTGATGCCAGGTGACTATACATTGATTAATGCTGATGCTATTAAGGCAAAGGTTGGCGATCCTCGCTGGCTGCCTTAACACAATAATCAGTTTCTCTACTAGAGACAGTTAAGAAATGAAGCGCCCCCGAAAGTTTTTCGTCTAACTTTCGGGGGTCACTTCAAGATAGCATTCACCCTTTTCGATAAAAAACTGATATGAAAAGAATTCTCACTTTACTTATCCTGATGGGAGGCTGGCTGTTTGCCATTGCCCAGGAGAAAAGCTATGACTTTATAGTGGCTGAGGACGGAACTGGCAACTTCAAGACCATTCAGGAAGCAATAAATGCAGTGCCTGATTACCGTAAGGCCGGTGCCACAAGAATCCTGATACGCAAGGGAGTGTATAAGGAGAAAATCGTTATTGCTGGAAGTAAACAAGGCGTACATCTTATCGGTGAAGACGGAGCCGTTCTTACCTACGACGACTACGCAAACAAACCGAATATCTTCGGAGAAAACAAGGGAACAAGCGGTTCTGGCAGTATCTATATCTTCGGCCCGGACTTCATGGCGGAGAACATCACATTCCAAAACTCATCAGGTCCTGTAGGACAGGCCGTAGCATGTCACGTTGCAGGTGACAGGGCTGTGTTCCGCAAATGCCGTTTCCTTGGATTTCAGGATACTCTCTACACCTTCGGCGAGAATACCAGGGAGTATTATGAGGACTGTTATATAGAGGGAACGGTAGATTTTATCTTCGGCAAAGCCACATGCGTGTTCAACCGCTGTGAGTTGCGCAGCAAGAGGAGCGGAGGATTTCTTACAGCTCCCGCAACTCCCCAGGGATGCAAGTACGGATATGTGTTCTATGACTGCAAGATTACTGCCGACGAGGGTGTAGAGGATTGCAGCGTATACCTGTCACGTCCCTGGAGGCCATACGCCAAGGCTGTATTTATCCGTTGTGAGATGGGACACCACATCAAGCCTGAGGGCTGGAACAACTGGGGCAAGGCTCAGAACGAGTTCACAGCATACTACGCAGAATATCAGAGTTCTGGGATCGGGGCTAATCCGGATAAACGAGTCAAATGGTCGCACCAGCTGACAAGCATTACATATTATAATATCCATGAGATCCTGAAAGGTTCAGACGAATGGAATCCTATAAAATAATTTTGGCCAGAATAAAGAACTGGACCACATAAATCCGCAATAACAAATGAAAAAAGCATTACTTACAATTATCCTTATCGCAGGATTCTTAACAGAAGGCAATGCACAGAATGCTTCCTCCATGAAATGGGCAGAAATCTGTTCGGGGAAGATGAGTGCAGAATGGTATGGCAGCGAAGAAGCACAGAAGATTGCCGACATTGTGCTCTCTGTACAGAAGAACAATGGTGGCTGGATGAAAAACGACCAGCTGCACAAGCTATCGGATAGCGAGCTGGCTACCCTGCAGGAATCACGCTCTGAGCACTCATGTCTGGACAATACTGCCACGACACAGGAGATGCGGTTTCTGGCCAAGGTATACCAGAAGACAAAAGTAGATAAATACAAGGAGTCATTTAAGAAGGCTCTTAACATGATCTTCGAGGCTGAGAAAGAATGTGGCGGCTGGTCGCAATACTGGCCGTTGGCTGGCAACGGGAGCTATTGGGATTACATCACATTCAACGACGACTTGATGACAAATGTGATGCGTCTGCTTCAGGAGATTGCTGGCGGTAAAGGCGACTTTGCAGACATGGCAGATGAAGTTGCGAAAAAACATTGCACGGAGGCTGTAGAACGAGCCATAAATGTGATTATCAAGTGTCAGGTTGATGACAACGGAACAAAAGCAGCCTGGTGTGCCCAGCACGACACCACCACTTTCCAGCCCGCCGTGGGCCGTCCTCATGAGTTGCCATCTATCAGCGGCAGCGAATCTGCAAGTCTGCTTTCGTATCTGATGACCATCGAGAACCCGTCGGAGGAGTTGCAACAAACTATCCATTCTGCCGTTGCCTGGCTCGACACTCATAAGATTGAGGGTAAAGCCGTAGAAGATTTCACCAATGCCAACGGTGAGAAAGACCGCCGCATAATAGACAAGGCAGGCAGTGCTGTATGGGGACGATTTATCCAGCTTGGTGGAGAGACAGGTCGCAAGACTTATGAGTCGTTCTTCAACATGTTGAAGAATCGCGGCAAGTCACGTTCATATACCGCAGATGGCAAGACATATAGCTATACGGAATATGAGATTGCCAGCAATTCGTATAACCCAGAGAAGGCCTATCAGCCGATATTCGCAATCTACGACAATGATTTAGCACACCTCTTCTACCGGTTCCTCTATATCTACGAAGATGCCGACTATACTACAGACTGGAAGGGTTGTTCTGTGCCTACCTCTCTTAATGCCATACGCCGAACCAACTATCAGTTCATGGGAAGTTGGCCGCTGAATGTCATTAAGAATGAATATCCGTCATGGAAAGAGCGTATTGAATCGCAGAAATCTTCGGAGGGATATACCACTTATGCACTATCTGATAACACTAAAGGCAGTACCAGCTCCTCGGAATATTCTTTCAGCGGAGATATCAAAGTGACGAATGGCAACAACAAGAACTATGGTGCAGGCAAGTCGGGTACCGTGAAATACTCAGCTGGGGTTAACTACACAGTACAGCTTCCTGAGGGAGTGAAAATTGAGAAGGTAGACTTCTACGGCTATGACAATTACGACGTTGATGCCTATATCAGCCATTTTAACGGTGAAGACTTTAATGCCACCCAATATGTTTTTCCTGCCAAGGATGGTGATAACATGACATACGTAACCCATACTTTAAAGGCAGACAAGCCCATAGAGAACAGCTTCAGTTTTAAGCTTGGGTCAAAGCAATGTTGTCTTATTCTCACCCTTTATCAAAAGAGCAGTTCCACAGGTATAGTAATCCCTGTAACCGATATAGAATCGGCAGCCTACGACATTCAGGGAAATCGCGTGGATACAAGCTACAAGGGTCTTGTTGTCAAAGGTGGCAAGAAATATTTTCAGAGATAGACACAATACTCATTTAAGGAAATCTTCTATAAGACAACAATCCCCGCCGAACTTGGCGGGGATTGTCGTTTTATTTCTGCAGGGTTATTATCACATTATCTTTCTTCACGTTCTTATAGTTCGAGAACTCTGCATCTCGCTTCGCTATGATATGGACATCCTTCAGTGAGATATCCTCGATAGGCATCTCCGGCAAGCCTTTGAACTCCATAGCCCTTCCGGCACCATTGCAGACGATATTGCGGATATCAATCTTACGGAAAATCGGAGTCTCCTCAGTTACGGGAACCTTGGTAAGAGAGTCGGGCTTGTCACCGTCGGCCCATACCTCTGACACTGACTTGTTGCCATAGTACATATTGAAAGTGATGGCATCTGTCGTAATATCAGTCATGGAGATATCATCAATATAGATGTTCTCAACGATACCACCACGTCCACGGGTAGACTTAAAGCGCAGACCTACATCTGTGCCAAGGAACTGACAATGTTTCACCAGAATATTCTTCACGCCACCACTCATCTCAGAACCTACGACAAAACCACCATGTCCGGCAAATACGGTACATCCGTCAACCACTACATTCTCACAAGGGCGTCCACGGCGACGTCCGTCGGCATCCTTACCACTCTTGATACAGATACCGTCATCACCTGCATCAAACTTGGAATCGACGATAAGTGCATTCTTACATGACTCAAGATCCAGAGCATCACCATTCTGTGCATAGGAAGGATTACGGGCCAGCACTCCGTCGATAATGATATTCTCACACATCATAGGATGAATATTCCAAGCTGGAGAGTTCTGGAAAATAACATCTTTCAGAAGTACATTCTTACAATTCACCAGACTTATCATCACAGGACGCAGGAAACGCTTGATGGCATTCCACTCTTCATCTGTCTGTGCCTTGGGAACGTTCATGTCGGCATTCTTCTCAGCATCAGCATAAGCCTGATTTGGCACCCAATAGCCTTTCTTTCGCTCCACGCCACCAGGTCGTGAGAGCACTTCCTTCCAATGGCTATCAGTAACCTTAGAGCGCTTTACCGGACGCCAGAACTGTCCGTTACCGTCGATCACGCCCTTGCCGGTAATGGAGATATTCACTGCCCCATTAGCCGAGAGAGGTGACTGGCACCTGCGTGTATCAAGTCCCTCAAAAGAGGTCTTGATGACAGAATAAAGCGACTCATCAGCAGAGAACTGGATGACAGCTCCCATCTCAAGATGCAAGTCGATGTTGGACTTCAACACAATGGGACCGGTAAACCATACTCCGCTGGGAACAATCAGATGCCCTCCTCCACGGCTGGAAAGAGCATCTATAGCTTTCGCGAAAGCCTCAGAACAGAGAGTCACTCCATCTCCCTTTCCGCCGAAGTCTTTTACGTTCACACTATAATCAGGAATCACTGGAGCCTTCACCTCATCCATCGCGAAAGGCAGATCCTGAGTATACTTCCTGTAAGGGTTATCCCCCTTGCAACAATCCTGCGCCTGGGCAGCAAGTGCCACACTCATCAGCGCCATGCAAATTAGTTTTTTCATTGTTATGTAATTTGTTATATTCAGTAATCGCCTACAAAGATACGCATTTTTATGTGAATTTCGCAAACCTGCGCTTAGTTTTCTTCGCAAACGTTTGCGAAAAGAAATGTTGATATATCAACACTTTTTTCTATTTATTATTGTACCTTTGCACAAAACTACTACTTTTATATGAGAAAGAATATCATTGTTATCCTAATGATGGCTCTTTTTGCTGCCAGCCATACTGCCAAGGCTCAGCAGGCGTTTAAGAATATCGCAAGAGAGACATCGCCAGAATTTTTCCAGAGTGACGAGGCAAAAAGAGTGGGTGATCAGATTCTGCTCTATCAGAGAGTTACAGGCGGATGGCCTAAGAACATCGACATGGCTAAGCCTTTGTCGGATGATCAGAAAGCCAAGGTGCTGGCTGACAAGCAGAGACGAGACGACTCCACTACTGATAATGGAGCCACAAACACGCAGATCACATATCTTGCCCGCCTGTACCAGCAGACAAAAGACAAGCGTTATCGCGATGGATTCCGTCGCGGCATAGAGTATCTGCTCAGCGGACAATACGAGAACGGAGGCTGGCCACAGTTCTGGCCAGAGATGCGCGACTATCAGATACACATCACCTACAACGATGATGCTATGGTGAACACCTTGCGTATGCTCCGCGATGTCATGGAGGAGAAAGAGCCTTATCAGGGTCTCATAAGTAAGTCTATGCGTAAGCAGATGAAACAAGCCTTCGACAAAGGTATCGAATGTATCCTGGCAACACAGATAGTTACTGACGGACAACTCACAGTATGGTGTCAGCAGCACGACAGAGAGACTTTCAAACCAGCAGCTGCCCGTGCCTATGAGCTTCCCTCATACTGCACACAGGAGAGTGCTGCCATCACCCAGTTGCTTATGGAACTGCCCAATCCCGATGAACGTGTAAAGAAGGCTGTACATGCCGCAATGAGATGGTTTGACAAATACAAGCTTACTGGCTACAAAGAGATACGTAAGGGTTATAAAGGCAGTCCTGACCAGGACAGATACCTTGTAAAGGATGCCAATGCGAAACCTATGTGGGCACGATATTATGACCTCGAGTATTGCGAGCCATACGTTTGTGATCGCGATGGTGTGCCCCGCCGACATCTGGAGCAGATAGGCTCAGAACGTCGCAATGGCTATAGCTGGTATGGAGACCGTCCTGCATCACTCTACAAGAAATATGAGAAATGGGCTAAAAAATATGACCCTGAGAATAAGGCAGAGATCAGTCTTAACACCAAAGGCGCTAACGAGAACGGAACCATCGACTGGTTCAGAAAACCCGTTAAGGATGTAGCCGACTTCGATGCAGTAGTCAATCCTGGTGACAGCATCCAGCTTGCCATCGAGAAGGCTCCTGCCACACCGGAAAAGCCTTTTAAGATTCTCATCCGCAAGGGTACTTATAATCAGAAAGTAATCATCGACCGTCCGAATATCATACTCGTAGGTGAAGATAAGGACAGCACCATACTCATCCTTGCCGAGACACGAGACACCCAGAAGATTACCGAATATCACGGAAAGAGTGTTGGCAATGGAGTCATCGTACTGCAAGAAGGTGCCGACGACTGTATCATAAGCGGGCTTACCGTATATAATAACTACGGTACAGTGGTTGATCCCGGCAACACTACCCATCAGATGGCTATCTTCGGAAGAGGCACACGGACCATTGTCATCAACAGCAATGTATGGGCTGACGGCAACGATGCACTCTCACTGTGGTGCCACGATGGAGGTCTGTATTATCATGCCGACCTGTACCTGCGTTGTCTGGGCGTAGACTTCCTCTGTCCACGGGGATGGTGCTACGCCACCCGATGCCGTTTTGAGGGTGACGGCCACGCCATTATATGGCATGACGGACGTGGTGACAAGACAAAGAAACTGGTGATAAAAGACTCCTATTTCGATGCTAAGCGCCCCACAATCCTCGGACGCTATCATCATGAGGCTCAGTTCTTCCTGCTGAACTGTAAGATGTCGCAAAACATTCTCGACTCAAATATCCAATATGCATATATCGACAAACAGCCTGATCCCAACGAGTGGGGGTTACGCGCATACTACTACAACTGCTATCGCGAAGGCGGAAACAGTGGTTGGCTGAAGAATAATCTCGATGAGGCGGAAGGATCACCCGAATTTAATGAGGTGACCGCAAAGTGGGTCTTCAAGAAAAAGAAGTGGGACCCAGAGAAGCGAATTCGTGACTTATGGAAAATCTTAGCTTATTAAAATAATGAAAAAATTTCTTTCCACGCTGTGTGGCATAGCTATGACAGCATGCCTCAGCGCACAGACCCTACCCTATCAGAATCCAAACCTAAGTGCTGCTCAGCGGGCAGATGATCTGTTGTCAAGACTGACGCTCGAAGAGAAGGTCAGTCTTATGATGGATACATCGCCAGCTATCGGGAGGTTAGGCATTCCCCAGTTCCAGTGGTGGAACGAGGCTCTTCACGGAGTAGGTCGCAACGGCTTTGCTACTGTGTTCCCCATCACGATGGCTATGGCAGCTTCGTGGGATGACGCATTGCTTCATCAGGTATTCACTGCCGTGAGCGACGAGGCCCGTGTAAAGGCCCAGCAGGCAAAACGCTCAGGCGATATCAAGAGATACCAGAGTCTTTCTTTCTGGACACCTAACATCAATATCTTCCGTGACCCTCGCTGGGGACGCGGACAGGAGACATACGGCGAAGACCCCTATCTTACAGCAAAGATGGGTCTGGCAGTGGTGCGTGGTCTGCAAGGCATGACATATAGTGGAGAGTGGATAGTTGACAGTTACAAAAAACTCCTGGCTTGCGCCAAGCACTTCGCCGTACACAGCGGCCCGGAATGGAATCGCCATACCTTTAATATCGAGAACCTCCCCGAGCGCGATCTCTGGGAGACATACCTCCCTGCCTTCAAGTCTCTCGTACAGGAGGGTAAGGTGGCAGAGGTGATGTGTGCCTATCAGCGTATCGACGGACAGGCCTGCTGTGCACAAACCCGTTATGAGCAACAGATACTCCGCGATGAATGGGGTTTCGACGGTCTTATTACTTCCGACTGCGGTGCTATCCGCGACTTCCTGCCCAAGTGGCATAATGTTGCCAAGGACGGTGCAGAAGCCTCAGCAAAGGCTGTTCTCTCAGGCACCGACGTGGAGTGCGGTTCTGAATACAAGAACCTGCCAGCAGCCGTACGTCGCGGTGACATCAAAGAGGCAGACCTTGACAAGAGCCTCCGCCGTCTGCTGATAGCACGTTTCGAGCTTGGCGACTTCGACAGCGACGACCTTAACCCCTGGACAAAGATTCCCGAGAACGTAGTAGCCTCGAAAGAGCATAAGCAGCTTGCCTATGAAATGGCACTAAAGAGCATAGTCTTATTACAGAACAAGAATAATGTGCTGCCACTGGGCAGTCAAGACATCGTAGTCATGGGTCCTAACGCCAACGACTCTGTGATGATGTGGGGTAACTACAGCGGCTACCCTACACGTACCATCACCGCCCTTGAAGGCATCCGAGAAAAGTCCAGAGTTAAATATATCCAGGGCTGCGGACTGACACGTAACGAACAGTTCGAGAGCCGTTTCTCACAGCTTATCACTCCACTTGGAGCTTCAGGCATGCAGATAATCTACTGGAACAATACCGAGATGAAGGGTGAGCCTGCTGCCATCGTCGATACCAAGTCGCCCATCAGACTGAGCAATGGCGGTAATACCGTATTCGCCCCGGGTGTGAACCTCGAGAACATCTCAGCCCGTCTGGATGCTACATTCAAACCTACAAAAGACGAGACGCTTATCTTCAATATCAGCGGCGACGACAAGATACGCCTCATCGTCAACAGCGATACTATCGTAGATATCTGGAAGGTGCGCCATCGTATTCAGGGCGGTAAGAAGGAACTGAATGTTAAGGCCGGCGAACACTATCGTATTCAGATAGACTACGTTCAGGAGACAGGCTATGGAGCACTCAACTTCGACATCCAGCACAAGATATCCCCGACAAACGCAGAACTGTTGGCTCAGATTGGTAATACCGAGACCATTATCTTCGTAGGTGGCATTGCACCAAGTCTCGAAGGCGAGGAGATGAAAGTCAGTGAGCCCGGTTTCAAGGGTGGCGACCGCACCAGCATCGAACTGCCCCAGGCTCAGCGCGACGTGCTGCGTATGCTCCATGAGGCAGGCAAGAAGGTCATCTTCATCAACTGCTCAGGCGGTGCAATAGCCCTCACACCAGAGTTAGAGACCTGCGATGCCATCCTCCAGTGGTGGTATGCCGGTGAGATGGGTGGAACAGCTCTGGCAGAGGTTCTCTTTGGCGATCAGTCACCAAGCGGAAAACTGCCTGTCACATTCTATAAGAGCACAGACGAACTGCCCGATTTCCTCGACTACACGATGAAGAACCGCACCTATCGCTACTATACCGGTGAGGCCCTGTTCCCCTTCGGCTATGGTCTGAGCTACACCACATTCGACATCAGCAAACCTGTATATAAGAACAACAAGGTACAGGTATGCGTTAAGAACACCGGCTCTTCGACAGGCTCAGAGACCGTTCAGGTATATATCCGTAACCTCGCCGACAAAGAGGGTCCGCTGAAGACACTCCGCGCCTACCAGCAGGTGACACTCACACCGGGTCAGAGCAAGACCATCAGCATCCCCCTGCCCCGTAAGAGCTTTGAGCTATGGGATACCAAGACCAACACCATGCGAGTGGTTCCTGGCCGCTACGAGATCATGGTTGGATCATCAAGTGCCGACAGCGACCTCAAGAAAATCATCGTAAACATCAAGTAACATCATAATCATGAAGAAGTCAATCTTTATTTCCATCCTTGCGGTATTACTCTTTACTGCTGCAATACCCGACAAGACCACAACCATATTTATCATCGGTGACTCTACCGCTGCCAACAAAGACATCTCAGGCGGTAAGCAGGAGCGCGGATGGGGTATGGTATTCCAGAGCTATTTCGACGATAACATCGTTGTAGATAATCGTGCCCTCAACGGACGCTCATCCCTGTCGTTCATCAACGAAGGCCACTGGGACAAGTTGCTTCAAAGCCTCAAGCCCGGCGACTATGTCATCATACAGTTCGGACACAACGACGAGAAGCCCCAGCCACAGCGTCATACCGATCCGGGCTCTACCTTCGACTACAACCTTGCAAAGTTTGTTCGTGAGACGCGTGAGCATGGCGGTATCCCCGTGCTGATGAACTGCGTGGTGCGCCGTAACTTCTTTGTAAAGGCACCCGAGATTGACGATGATGAGAAACTGCGTACGCAGACCTTCAAGGACGGTGTGAAGATGGTAGAAGGCGACTCGCTCATCGATACCCACGGACTCTATCGTGTAGCACCACGTGACGTAGCAAAGCGGATGAACGTACACTTCGTTGATGCCAACAAGATCACCCATGACCTGGAACAGGGTCTTGGCACCGAGGCCTCTAAGAAACTCCACATGTGGTTCCTTCCCGGCACAGAGCCCAGTGAACCAAAGGGTAAGCAGGACAACACCCACTACAGCATCTATGGAGGTCATACTGTGGCCCGTCTTCTTGCCGATGCACTCTGCGAGGAGATACCTGTACTCAAGAAGTACCGCACGGATGCCGACTTCACAGTTGACAGCAAAGGCCGTGGCCAATACCTCTCACTCGACGATGCTGTTGCCGCAGCCAAAGCCTCATCAAAGGCAGAGACCACCATCCAGATTCTCGGAGGTGAGTGGGACAAGCCAAACCTCCCGAAGAAATCAAATATCAGATTCATACTCCGTCAGGGAGCCACCTGGAAATAAAAAGAGACATGTGTAATTATTGTAAACGAGTATTAGTGCTGCTTTGCGCTATCAGCAGCTTATTATCGGTATCAGCCGAGAACTACCCTTATCGTTCAGACTATCTATGGGTAGCGGAGCCCGACCATGCAGACTGGTTATATAAAACCGGTGAGAAAGCAAAGGTCGACGTAAGATTCTATATCTACGGCATACCGCAGGATATAGAGGTGAATTATGAGATCGGTCCCGACATGATGCCCGCAACATCATCAGGTAAGGTTACCCTCAAGAACGGCCATGCCACCATCAATATGGGTACGATGAAACAGGCCGGTTTCCTCGACCTGAGACTGACAGCCCAGAAAGGCGACAAGAAATACCAGCACCATGTGAAGGTGGGATTCTCGCCTGAGAAGCTGAAGCCCTATACCAAGAACCCCACTGACTTCGATGCCTTCTGGAAGGCCAACCTCGAAGAGGCTCGCACGACACCTGTCAGCGTAACATGCAAGAAGGCAGATAAGTACTCTACCAACGATACCGATGCCTATCTGCTGAAGATAAAGACCGACAGGCGGCACTCCGTTTATGCCTATCTCACCAAACCCAAGGCAGAAGGCAAATACCCCGTTGTGCTCTGTCCTCCAGGTGCCGGCATCAAGACCATCAAGGAGCCCATGCGTAACATCTATTACGCCAAGAACGGCTTTATCCGTCTGGAGATGGAGATCCACGGTCTTAATCCAGAGATGACCGACGAGCAGTTTAAGGAGATAACAACAGCCTTCGACTATGAGAACGGCTACCTTAACAATGGTCTCGACTGCAAGGACAACTACTATATGAAACATGTGTACGTGGCCTGTGTCCGTGCCATCGACTACCTCACATCCCTACCCGAATGGGATGGCAGGAACGTATTCGTACAGGGAGGTAGCCAGGGTGGTGCCCTCTCGCTTATCACAGCAGGTCTCGACCCCAGAGTGACCGCCTGCGTGGCTAATCACCCGGCACTCAGCGATATGGCCGGCTATCTCGACAACCGTGCAGGAGGATATCCTCACTTCAATCGCCTGAAGAACATGCTCACTCCGGAGAAAGTTGAGACGATGGCATATTTCGACGTTGTCAACTTCGCACGCCGCATCACATGTCCCGTATATCTCACCTGGGGATATAACGATAACGTATGTCCCCCGACAACCAGTTACATCGTGTGGAATCTGATAACAGCTCCCAAGGAATCGCTTATCACACCCATCAACGAACACTGGACAACAGAAGCCACCAACTATAATCAGATGACATGGTTAAAAAAGCATCTCAAATAATCCTCCTTGGGCTGATGCTCACACTTACGGCATCGGCACAGAAGAAAGACGTTTCGCAGCAGAAACGCGATAAATACGAGTTTGAGCGTAACCTGCCGGTATATGCCGAGGCGCTGATATCCGACCTCACATATCCTCTGGCATGGGGCAATAGCGACATCAAGGACTTCGACGAGTGGCGTAAGGCTGCTCGTCAGAAGGTTTTCGACTGCATGCTCACTCCCCCACCTGCACCTGCTGAAGGTTATAACGTAAAAATCCTTTCTGAAGAACAGCGCGACGGCTACAAAGCCCGTAAGATAGAGATCCGGCTCTCCAAATACTACACCGTCCCCGCCTACGTGCTTATCCCCGACGGCAAGGGTCCTTTCCCTGCCGTCAACGCCCTTCACGATCATGGGGCACATCTCTTTATCGGCAAGGAGAAGATGATACGTCCTCTTGCCTGTGAACCCGAAGAAGTGAAAGCCGATGCAGAGGCATGGTCTGTGGGTTACGAGGGACAGTTCTTCGGCGACTACCTTGCACAGCACGGCTACGTGGTGTTCTCTGCCGATGCACCCATGTGGGGCGAGCGCGGACAGAAAGAGGGAGCCCGTCGTGACCGCTACGATATGATTGCCGGCAACATGATGATGTATGGCATCGACCTCTCGGCCTATATGACCTACGATGACATCGCCGGCACGGAATACCTCGCCACGATGCCCGAGGTTGACGCCAGTCGCATCGGTTGTACGGGATGGTCCATGGGAGCCTATCGCGCATGGATGCTCTCGGCACTTAGCGACCGGATTAAAGCAGGAGCGTCAGTATGCTGGATGGTTACTGCCGACGAACAGATGGGCTTCAAGTACAGCCGTACAGAGAACGGCGGTTTCGCCAATTGTTACCCGGGTCTGCGCCGCTGGCTCGACTATCCCCATGTAGCCAGCATCGCCTGTCCCAAGCCGATGCTCTTCATCAACGGCTCTCAGGACAAGCTCTTCCCCGTTGCCGGAGTAGAGAAGGCATTCAAGATCATGCACGACACCTGGGAGAGCCAGGGTGCCGGCGACAAGATTGAGACATATCTCTGGGACATGCCCCACAGCTGTGGAAAGGACTCGCAGAAACGCGTGCTCGACTTCTTTGACAAACACTTAAAGACAATAAAGAAATGATCAGGAAAACTACAACTCTTCTATTGTGTCTGATGGCCACACTCTCAGCCTCGGCACAGTACAAATCACAGGTATGGAGCCCCGACAATGGCGACGGCACATACACCAACCCCGTTATCAACGCCGACTACTCCGACCCCGACGTATGCGTCGGTCCCAGCGGAGAGGATTACTACATGACTGCATCGAGCTTTCACTGTACACCGGGATTACCCATCCTTCACTCTAAAGACCTCGTAAACTGGAAGATTGTAGGCTACGCCCTGAAAAACCTCTACGAGGGCAACTGCAAGCTCCTTGAGCATTTCAGCAGTAAGCCTCAGCACGGCAACGGTGTCTGGGCTCCCAGCATCCGATATCATGCAGGCCAGTACTATATCTACTGGGGCGACCCCGACTTCGGAGTGATGATGGTAAAGACCAGGAACGGTGATCCTGCCGGCGAATGGGAACAGCCCGTATGCGTTATCAGCGGCCAGGGATATATCGACACCACCCCCCTCTGGGACGAGGATGGTAAATGCTATCTCGTCAACGGCTGGGCCAACTCCCGCTCCAAGTTCGCATCCGTGCTTACCGTCCGTGAGATGAATGCAGAGGGCACCAAGCCCATCGGCCAGCCTGTAATCGTGTTCGACGGCAACGGCACTGAGAACCGCACCTGCGAGGGACCTAAGTTCTATAAGCGCGATGGCTGGTATTGGATCATGTGTCCTGCAGGAGGTGTACCTACCGGATTCCAGCTTGCCATGCGTTCCAAGTCACCTTACGGCCCTTACGAGCACAAGATTGTGCTGGCACAGGGCAAGACCAATATCAACGGCCCTCATCAGGGAGGATGGGTGCATACGAAATACGGTGAAGACTGGTTCGTTCACTTCCAGGACAAGGAAGCCTACGGCCGCGTGGTACATCTCAACCCCGTCGACTGGAGCAGCGGATGGCCTGTCATGGGAAAGAAAGGTGAGCCTGTAACCACCTACAGGAAACCGAAGTCATCGGGCACAGAGATTGTCAACCCTGTGGAGAGCGACGAGTTTAATTCTCCAAGTGTAGGTCTGCAGTGGCAGTGGCACGGCAACTACGATGAGAAGTTCGGTGTCCCCACCGCCTTCGGCACATTCCGTATCTACACCTATAAGCTCTCCAATGACTGGAAGAACTTCTGGGAAGTGCCCAACATGCTGCTTCAGAAGACCCCAGCCGACGAGTTTACCGTAACCACGAAGCTGCGTTTCACCTCCAAGGCCGACGGTCAGATGGGCGGACTTATCATGATGGGCCTCGACTACAGCGCACTGGTAGTCCGTCGCACGGGCAATGCCTTCCAGCTGGTACAGCTCACCTGTAAGGCAGCCGACAAGGGCAAGCCTCAGTCGGAGAATATCATTGCCACCCTGAAGCCTACCTCTGTCGACAAGATTGACTATAAGCCCGGCATCCACGAAGACATTTACCTCCGTCTGAAGGTCAGCGATTCCAAGTTGCATTTCTCCTGGAGTCAGGACGGCAAGAAGTTCAAGGACTGCGGTGATGAGTTCCAGATGAAAGAAGGCAGATGGATAGGTGCCAAGTTCGGTTTCGTATCCGTAGAGACCGATCCCAAATGTGATCGCGGCTGGGTAGAAGCCGACTGGATCCGAATCACGAAATAAAGAGTATCTTCCTGCGGTTATTCTTCGGCCGAACTGCGAAGTGAATCCATACCCTCGAACCTCGCACCTCGATGATAAGCTCATCAAAATCCTCTTGGGATTCATCCGCGATAGCCACATGAGAAGGAATATTTCCATCCTTCGTCTTATAACTCGTCTTCGTCATCTCACCGAGCGTAAAATGCTCGGTGAGTTTCTCTTTCTTATTAATACTTACTGCGTTCATAAAATCACTAAAATACTAAAATACTAAAATCTCATACCGCCTTTGCAAGTTTCTTATAGACACCCTTTTTGATCCTCTCAACGACATTATCCTTTTCAAGTTTTGATATCCTTTGTGAAGCATTTACTATACTTGAATAGCCCCAAAGTTCCATCACATCCTGAGTAGTAAACTCCTCCGGCAGCAGGGCATAGAACTTAGCCGTCTTGTCATACACCCTTCGGAGCTGAGTATCGCGGGCCTCGTTATCAAACATGTCCTGCAGCAGCTGTCCGAAAAGCGCATCCTCGCATTTGTTGATAATCTCACACATCAGTTCTGCAAAGTCCAGATGGTGCTGCTCAATCTTCGCCTCGCCGGTCTTCACGAATTCCTCCCACGAGGGCTGGGTGGATATCACCTGAGGTATACATACCGCCATAATCTTATCCTGCAAGCGCTTTCGTTCAAGGTTCAGCACCTTGTCCTCGTTGATACGGGCTTCCTCACCGAGGGCGGCACAGAGATCATAGACATGCTTCACCAGTGGCTCTATACCCTTAATCTCGCACTTCAGAGCATCAAACCTCGCGCCCCATTCCTCCATCTGTTTCCATGGAGTCTTGTCACGCTTAGTAGCTCGATAGGCATCGGTATGATAGTCCTCTTCCGGCATAATCCAAGGTGTCATTCGGGTTGACATACCATCACCGATATTACGGGCATTGATAAACTGCTGTAGTGAAGTGCGAGTACAGGTAAACACTCCCGAGAACATCATCGGCATTGAGCCGTTTACAGAGTCAGAGTTGGCATAGTCCACACCGTTACGCTCATTATGGAAGCTCTGCAGCATGATGTCACGCTTTTCCTGGAATCCGCCCTTGGCATTCACAAGCGAGAGCAACTCGGTAGAGAACATATACTGATGCAGGAACCACTCCTGGCCATCGTAGCCTATCTCCTTGTTGTTCTCCGCGTGCTTGTAGAATCGGTTATTGGATACCTTAACTACATTATAGCGGATTATTCCTCCCGGCTCCTGCAGCGCCTCGCCTTTCTGAGCCTTGCTCGACGTGTTTCGGGCGTTCCTCTCCTTCTTATATGCCTTCTCGGCATCACGGGCAGGCTTGTCGCTCTCACGCATCGTAAGCATGATATGGTCATCCTGTTCCTTGGCAAGAGACTTTCCGCTTGCGGGGTCGCCCTCCATCAGCACCAGCGAGTTCAATCGCTGCATCTCGCCCTTCCAGTTCTGGTAGTCGCAGCGGGTAAGCAGCACAGAGTACATACCTGATGCCGATATCACTCCACCGGGCTTCACTCTCGGGTTGTCGATATGCGCAATGGCCGGTTCGTAACATCCGAGAGGAATCTGCATCAGTCTGTCTGCCCAGTCATCATACGGCAGGTTGTTCTGCACAGTATCCTTCTTAGTAATCTTAATGCCTAATGCCTCGCAGGTAGCTTTGAGTTCATCCGATGCCTCACCTCTCGGGCGGAACTTACAAACATCCACCGCCATCTTCTGCAGCTCCATTACCCGGCCTTCCTTCACGAAGTCCTCATAGAAGTCCATCTGCTGCATCATCCAGAATACATTGGCGGCTCTGTTATCCGCGATTCGTCTGAGCTCACCGCCCAGTTCCAGCATTCTCTGGTGTCTGTCGCCCTTACCAGGTCGTCCGCCCTTGAGCTCGTTCCATTTCTCGAGTATCTCCTTATAAGGTACCCCGTGATAGCAGTACACGCCATCCTCGTTCTCATCCAGGGAAATCTCCCCGAGGGCCTCCGGTGCCTCCTGTCCCTCGTGTGTTACCCCAGCCACCTTATGGCTTTCTCCAGCACCATCTTCACCGAAATCAAGAGTGCCCTGAGAGTTGCCCTCACGGTACTGTTTCCCGTATTTCTCGTCGTATAAAGGATTATCATAACCAAACAGTCTTTCTTCATCAATGTAAAGTATATCGTCCCATTTCGGGATGTACGAGAGTCTCGAAGAGTCCTTGCAGCCTTTATCGATCTTAATCGACAGTCCGAACATCTTTGCCAGTCTCTTCTGATTGTCCACGAGGTTATAGTTGATATCCGCTATCGACACCGTCTTGAGTCCTTCTCCGCCCGGAGTCACAAACGCCAGCACAATGTCCAGCTCTTTGCATACAGCAGCCAACACATCGCCTTCAGCCGGCATTTCATTTGTCTTGACTCCTTTACTCCATAACTCCTTAACTACTTCAAAGAACTTCTCCTTCGGATTTGCTACATGGTCGAAGTCGCACATCACCAGGCCGTTCAACACACACTGGCTCTGCAGTCTCCAATGTCCCAGTCTGCCTTTGTTGTACTTCTTGTCGCCAACAGTCTGCAGCACCTCCTTGGTCTGATACAGTATCCCCGGCAGTGAGTCTTTCTCGTTCTTTGCCTCTTCGAGGCGACCGCAGGCCTTAAGCCCGCGGTGCCTGTCAATATTGTTTGCCGTGTCGGCACTCTGCGTTAGAGCCTTAAAGACCTCTATCGGGCACGGCAGGCATTCAGCACACTTGTTCTGTTGATAAGTAAACATCTTCTCAGTTCTGCTTCAAGGTTAGAAATTTCTGTTCCATAGTCGGGTGTCTCATTGAGTTTCACCGTCTTCTTCACCACCAGCTCATGGCGCTCCTTCGAGAGCCACACCTCCAGGCGCGGGTCCTGGGTTGTCAGCGGACGCTCCATGGGGTCAGGGCTCGGCGTACCGCCCATCTCCGCCACGAACTCGTCAAACTGCTTCTTCATCTCACCCACCATGTCGCCGCTCTTCTCCGGCACCATCAGCTGCACCACTCTCTTGGGGTTCTTCTGACCTGTGGTGGTATACATCTGGCCGTCGCCCTTCTCCACCACGTTCTTCTTCGCGGGCTTACCCTTCTCCTCGGGTCTTACCATGATGACACCATCCTTACCCGTCACTCTCGCTCTGTACGAGAAATCCTTCTCAAAAATCTTTTCACTCATAGCTGTTGTTACTTTAGTTTATTGACATAGAAATTGTTTACGTAATACTCTCTTCCGTCCTGAGCCTGACGCTTCTGGGCCTTCCATGTGCCCTGCACGGTGTGCATCCTCGTGAAGTCGTACGTCGTTTCCTTCTCTCGTTTTGCCACGCTGCTCGACATCTCAGCATAGAAGAAGTCAATGCCGTCATCCAGCAGGAATCCTCTGCTTGCGTTAGTCTCACCATTGTACTCATACTCCGAGTACCCAAAATCCTGTAAAATCTTTACTTGTTTCTCCATATATTTTTTATTTTTTATTTATTATTTTTTATTTGATACTTCATCATTTTTTTATTTCTTATTTTTTATTTGCTCTGTTAAGCATTCAAACAGAGCTAAGCTCTGCGGCAGCACCTGTGGTATATCCATCCTGTCCGGCTTCAGCACCGTGTTCAGCCTTTGATACGCATCCCAATAACTTATGGCGTCTGGAGCACACGGGGAAAGGCTACGGGTAGGCGCGTCAGCGGGAATCTGGCTCATCTGTGCGAAGCCTGCGGAGCACTGGGTGCCTGTCCCCTGTGTGCGGTACCCAGAAAACAGTGCTATCAGCTGTTCAGCTGTCTCGTTGATCTGTCCTGAGTTCAGTGGATAAGGAGCCCCATCATGAATCAACTTATTAGCCGTGTCATGCAGTATCCTCTTCTCCACTAACACCCCTATCAGCCTCAGCATCGCCTCCCTGTCCATCAGCGCGCTCTTCATCCTGCCAACGCTCTCCCTACGCGCCTCCTGATTCGGCTCATACACCTCGGCCCACTGCTGAGCCCTTGCCAGCACCATATCTAATGTAAATTTATCCTTTCTACTCTGTCCGCTAAAACAAGTGAAGTTCGACACCACGTCCTGAGCTCCGAGGATAGTCTGATTGTGACACACCTTCACCATCGGACCTATACCTAACTGTATACCCTTCTGATGATAGGCTACAGCCAGACACGTCACCACATCATCTGTCTCGTCGGCACGGATCTCGATGTTGGCATACACACGTCTCAGCAGATGTGCCTCGATGGCCTTCTCACCGAACTCAGCCTCCAGCTGCGGCAATACCGTCACGCCAGGTCGCTTCGAGTCCTTGTTGTTAGCGGCAAAGATCTCCTGCACCACAGGCTTCAGCCCTCGTTTCTCAAACATCTCCAGCACCTCCTGAATCAGCGCGAAGTGATAGATACCTCCCACAGGTTCCCCCGTAGTAAGATTCTCATGATAGCTCTTTTCGAGCTCTTCGAGTGTCAGCACCTGTACTGACTTCTCGGCAAAGTTTAATTGTCTCTGTTCCATATTTATCAGATATTTTCTTCTATCCATTCCCTACCTTCCTGAGTCCACACAAGGTAGAGGCGTTCTTTCTTCTCTCCCTCCAACGAGTAATAGTGGAAGCTGCGATCCTTTGTCAGCCCCAAGTGGCTGAATGCCGGAGTCACCTTATATCGTCCACCGTTGAAATACTGAACGCCAGCCTCTACCAACAGCTTGTTCAGCTGCTTTGTCGTCAGCTCCATTTCCTTTGCTATCTCACTGGTGGTAAAGCATCCGTCGCTGGGTTCATTCTCCTTTTCTATCTGTTCACGGCGAATCTGGTCGCCTCGCTGCAGGATCTCCTGTTCTGTCACCAGGAGCTTCTTCGATTCCATACTCATTGACGAACGGAGCCCTTTCTCCAACTCTGCCCAGCGAAGAACTAGTCTTGCACGAGCCTCGTCATTGAATTTCGTAGCCACGTAGAGGCTCTCCACCTTTGTCAGTTTGAAACAGGGTCTCATACGGTAACCACCATTGGGAATCTCCTCCCTGATCTGCATAAATCCAAATTTGGTTCCACGTTCCTTTTCCCAGCCCGGCTCCATGTTGCGGATGTCTCTCAGCACGTGTGCATGGGTCTTTCCCGTAGCCTCTGCTATTTGCATCGAGGTGATGCACTGCTCACCATTGTCGTTAGTCAAAATAATCTCGTTCATTTGTTTTGTTTTACGTCAGCCCCTTCAGCCGACCTTATAATTTTTAATAATGTGAAATGTTTCTTGCAAGAAATAATCTCTGAGTGCAAAGGAACAAAAAAAGCGTGAATGGAAAAAAGAAAGAAACTTGCGTAGATTCCTCCATTTTTCCAACTCGCTGATACAAAAAAAGTTGAGTACATTTTTCAAGCACTCAACTTTCATTTTCTTCCAGAATTATAAGCTAAAGATTTTCCAAAAGATAGGTTTCCACAGACTTTTTAATTGGCTTATCAGGTGCCTCTCCCAGCTTCTTCCTTACTGGATGATCAACACCCTTATCTGGCTCCAGCCGTTCCGCCATATGAGAAACTTTAATCGCAGGCGAGCAAATCCTATCGGCCATCATATGGAATATCTGGGCAACAAGATTACGATTAAACGTAGTATCCTGCTGCTTACCCTTGTCGTAGACTTCTTCTCTTACCTCCTTCAATTCAAGGATACCCATCCAGATCTCATCATATCTTTCCTGATATTCCTGTCTTATTAAGGGCTTTAGTCGGTCTACATACTCCATGATTGCTTTTTTCCCTTGTTCCATGGATGCGTCAGACATCTTTCCCACCTCCTTCTTCGGTGCCTCGTAACTGATTTGAGCACCATCACCAGGGATTATATTAATCTGAATATTAGTGAAGTTCCCTCCTTCAAAAAGACCTCTCAGCGAGTCAAAATTATTATTTGCCATATCCTTATTATCTTTTAATTTCTGCGTTATTACCAAGTATTGCATTCAGTTGATCCACTTCCACCTTTATATTAATAAACAGGGAAATGTGCCATGGAAAGAAACGATACACCCTTCGGTGAATAGATTTAAGCCCACCTTTACATTTGCCGATCTTTCTTAAGAGAATCATTAATCTCTTCTTCACTCTGGGGTTGCAATCAACTTTTGTAACCCCACGATTACTGCCGAGCAGTTCGTCGATTGTAATGTTCATATTTTAATATTTTGGTTAGTTATTATACCGAACCCCATGGATTGGAATTCAATTACGAAGATATGAACAAACAAACAAATAAACAAATTTTTTATAAAAAATCATCTGATTTCTTGCAACTATAGAAATTGGGGTAAATGAGAATCTTGCAGATTATATCAGGCCAGACTTTGAAGAAAAATGGTTCAATCAAATAAAAAATGAACTGCTCTCTAAACCACAGTCCAATTCCGTGGACGTTAGAAAACAGCTCATTTCTGCTGCAAAGATAATAGAATTATTTAAATCTTCCAAGAAATCATAAAAATATCTTCAAACAATAACTTCTTTTAACAATGCGAACATAGGGCGTAGATTTAATGGTTAGCATCACAGAGAGACAGGCACGGTGTGACAAGAGAAAAATGCGAAATGGGCATCGTTTGCGACAGAGATTGTGGGCATGTGTGGGTTTTGTCGCGAGAATCAAGGTGTGTCGCGAGTAGTTCCTAAAATCCGCAGATAATTTTTCGATTGTCTGATTTAGTCCTTGCTTATGATGATTCTGTCTGACTCTGGGCTTAGAAACGCTTGAGCTTGACTTGTATGCAGACACCTTCCCCTTACCCCGT
>Ga0310695_10000924_pt1 | contig 71889 bp, 52 predicted proteins | sample RumenRJG_04DNA_FD_203882 | JGI IMG/M metagenome (GOLD analysis project Ga0310695, IMG submission 203882) | Bovine rumen microbial communities from Lethbridge, Alberta, Canada - RJG_04 (v2) (version 2) | ecosystem: Host-associated > Mammals > Digestive system > Stomach > Rumen | place: Canada... | reverse complement strand
AACCGAACAATCTTTAACACTTGAAAATAAGCGATTTATAGCGGTATATTTGCAGATTTTATAATTTTCTTTGCAGTGGGTTCACTTTCCCACGCAGAAGTGTCTGAAGATGTTGCCTAAGACTTCGTTGGGGGTGATTTTGGTGCCGGTGATTTCGGCAAGCTGGTCGAGGGCGAGGCGGAGGTCTTCGGCAAGGAGGTCGCCGGAGAGTCGCTGGGCCATGCCGTCGAGGACACGCTGAAGGCTGGCGTGAGCACGCTGGAGTGCGTCGTAGTGGCGGGCGTTGGTGACGATGGTGTCGGCGTCGGTGAGGGTGGGGATGTTGGCCGAATGGTAGATGGCTTCTTCGAGTTGGGCAATGCCTTGGCCGGTCTTGGCTGAGATGGAGAGTACGGGGGCGAGGGCTGCGATATGATCGCAGCATTGAGGACGGAGGTCTGTCTTTGTGTGGATGGGGAGGAGTGTGCGCCCTTGGGTGCGGGCGGTCATGTCTTGTATTTCCTCTTTGCTTGGCAGCTCGTCGATGAGCCAGAGCACGATGCGGGCTTTGTCGATGGCCTGATAGGTGCGGTCGATACCGATTTGCTCGATCTGGTCGGTGGTCTGGCGGATGCCGGCGGTGTCGATGAAGCGGAAGGTGACGCCATGAAGGTCGATGGTGTCCTCGATGGTGTCGCGGGTGGTGCCGTGGATGTCGGAAACGATGGCACGGTCTTCATGTAGGAGGCGGTTGAGGAGGGTTGACTTGCCCACGTTGGTCTTGCCGACGATGGCTACGGGGATGCCCTGCTTGAGGGCTTGTCCGTTTTCGAAGCTACGGGCAAGGCGTGTGATGTGGTTGTCGATGCTCTCCGACAGAGCCTTGAGTTCGGTGCGGTCGGCAAACTCGAGGTCTTCATGGTCGGAGAAGTCGAGCTCGAGTTCGAGCAGGGAGGTGAGCTTGAGGAGTTGCTCGCGAAGGACTTTCAGCTCCGATGAGAAGTGGCCGCGCAGCTGGCTCATGGCCATCTGGTGGGAGGCGCGGTTGGTGGAGGCGATGAGGTCGGCCACGGCCTCGGCCTGCGAGAGGTCCATCTTGCCGTTGAGATAGGCACGCTTGGTGAACTCGCCTGGCTGGGCCATGCGACAACCTTTCTGGATGAGCAGCTCTAACACCTTATTAAGAATGTAGCGGGAGCCGTGGCAGGAGATTTCCACGGAGTCTTCGCCGGTGTAGCTGTGGGGAGCTTTAAAGACGGAGACCATGGCCTCATCGACGACTTCGTTGCCATCGATGAGACGGGTAAAGTGGATGGTGTTGGCTGGGGTGGTTGCGGTGATACCGCAACATACCGAACCGGCGATGCCGACGGCATTGGGGCCGCTGATGCGGATGATGCCGAGGGCTCCGCCGGGAGCAGTTGCGAGTGCGCAGATGGTGTCGCTGTTGCTCATTACTTTAAGGCCCAGGTGTTAGCAGGGATTATAAAAACAATAGTTTGAACAATGCTAATGATCATATCCGGTCGAGCACCTTCTGTATGAGTGTGTCGATGGAGTTTTTGTACTCGGTGTTCATCTCCTTGGCGTAGCGGTTGGCGATGACCATGCAGCAGGTCATGGCGCGGTGGCCGAGCAAGGTGGCGAGTCCGGCGAGTGCCGACGACTCCATCTCGAAGTTGCAGACCTTCATGCCGTCGTATTCGAAGGCTTCAATCTTCTCGTTCTGTTGGGGGTCGGCAATGTCGGCGCGGAGCACTCGGCCTTGCGGGCCATAGAATCCGCCGCAAGAGATGGTGTAGCCGCGCACCATGTCGTCGCCGGCTATCTGGTTGATGAGGTCATCGTCGGCCACGGCCACGTAGGGTGCACCCTTGATGGGGTTCCATGCCATGTGTTGGGTGAAGGCGCGTTCCATCTCGACGTCGCACACCACGTTGCGCCCGGCGTAGTAGTTGAGCAGTCCGTCGAAGCCGATGCTCTTCACCGAGGCTATGAAGCATCCTGTGGGTGTGAAGGGCTGGAGTCCTCCGCAGGTGCCTATGCGCACCATGGTGAGCGTGCGGTGCTCGGGCTTCTCCGTTCGTGTGGCATAGTCGATGTTGGCCAGGGTGTCGAGTTCGTTGACCACGATGTCGATGTTGTCGCATCCGATGCCGTGGCTTTGGCATGTGATGCGCTTTCCTTTATACGTGCCTGTAATGGTGTGGAACTCGCGGCTCTGCACTTCACATTCGATGGTGTCGAAATGTGAGGCTACGGTGTTGACGCGAGCCGGGTCGCCCACCAATATGACGTTGTCGGCCAGCTGTTCGGGTCGCAGATGCAGATGGAAACAGGAGCCGTCCTCGTTGATGATGAGCTCTGACGGAGCGAAATACTTAGTTGTCATAGGCTTTATTGATTGTTTTGATAGATGCGGTTGCGTTCTTCTTTCTCCTTTTGGCGAATCATTCTCTGGAGCTCTTCCAGTTCCTTCTCGCTGCTCAGTATCTCTGGGCGTAGGCGTTCGCGCTGGCTGTCGTTCGACGTCGCATAGTTGTTGCGAGCCAGCTGGAGCGCCTTCTCCAGGACCTCAGCCTTGTGGCGCAACGACTCCGACTCGGACATCTTGCCTTCCGCCTTTGGCTTCTTCACTTCGTGTTGCTGGCGGGCGTTCTTCAGCCGTGCCAGGGCCTGCTGGCGGATGTTGCCCTTGGGCCATGTGTCGGCGATGCGGCTGATGGCAGCCAGGGCTCGCAGTTGCCCTTCGTCGTAAGCCTCGCTGACGTAGGTGCGGCGCGTCTCGTTGGGGATGAAGATGTAGATGCAAACCTTGTCGGCGGGCTGACGGCGGGTGGTGACGAAATAGCCCAGCTGATGCTGCTCGTCGACGGCATAGAACAGGTCGTCGGCATCCGAAGCGAAGGGCATGCCGAGGTTTTCGGGTCGTAGGAACCGGCCGTCTTCAGCGTCATAGCGCGTGACGAAGAGGTCGTAGCCGCCAATGCTGTTCTCGCCCTTCTGCGCGAAGTAGAGGGTGGTGCCGTCGGGCATGAGATAGGGGAAGTTGGCCGCATCGTCGCCCAGACCCTTCGCTCTGACCGGCTCGCCCCACGAGAATCCCATCATGTCGCGCACCATGATGTGCGGCACCTTTTGGGCGTCGACGGCGGCTTCCAGCCGTTTGTCTCCCAATTCGTTGGTGAATTGTCCGAGCCCGTCGTTCATGGCGATGCGTCCGCAGTCGGCTGAGAGCGGGATGAAGTCCATGAAGTTGGCACGGCTGACCACCATGCTGTCGATGAACACCACTTGCTGGGTGGCCTCGAGCATCTGGGCGATGCGGGGATCCTCTTCGACCACCTCCTCCACCTTCGGCTTCGGCTTTGCGGCCTTCTTCTTTCGGCGTTGTGCATCGGCCGCGGTAGGCGTCAGCATGAGGGCAGCGAGGAGGAGCGTGGTCAGGCGTATTGTGTTAAAAGTATTTTTCTTCATTTCATGAAAACAAGATAGACGGCACAGATGATGAGCAGGAAGGCCAGGATGTGGTTCCAGTGCAGGTGGTTGCCCTGGAACATGATGTTGGCGATGACGCAGAAGACGACGAGCGAGATGCACTCCTGGACGACCTTCAGCTGAACGAGTGAGAAAGGCCCGCCGTTGCCGACGAACCCCAGTCGGTTGGCCGGCACCTGGCAGCAATACTCGAAGAAGGCGATGCCCCACGAGAAGACGATGACGCCCATCAGGGGCCAGTTGGAGGATGTGCCTGTCTCCTGGAGCTTCAAGTGCCCATACCAAGCAAGCGTCATGAAGACGTTGCTCAGTATGAGCAGGAGGATGGTGTATAGACCGTTCATTCTTTTCCTTTATTGTTGCGACAGAATCGCGACACACACTTTTTTTATTGTTGCGACAGAATCGCAACACACGCTTTTTTTATTGTTGCGACGGAATCGCGACACACACTATTTTGACTGTAAATAATCGTGCATGTTCTGGGCGGCACGGCGTCCGTCGCCCATGGCGAGGATGACCGTGGCACCGCCGCGGACGATGTCGCCGCCGGCAAAGATCTCCGTGCGCGACGACTGCATGCCGTCGTTGACGACGATGGTGTTCTTGCGGCCCAGCTCAAGGCCTTCGATTGACTTCGGCACCAGCGGGTTGGGGCTGACGCCGACGGCCACGATGACCTGATCGACGTCGAGCGTCACCGTCTTGCCCTCCACGGGCACGGGGCTGCGTCGTCCCGAGGCGTCGGGCTCGCCGAGCTCCATCACCTGCAGGACGGCCTGCCGGACGGCTCCCTGCTCGTCGCCGATGTATTCGATGGGGTTGTGCAGGGTGAGGAAGTTGATGCCCTCCTCCTTGGCGTGCTTCACCTCCTCCAGTCGGGCCGGCATCTCCACCTCCGAGCGGCGATAGACCAGCGTGACGTCGGCCCCCAGTCGCTTGGCCGTGCGGCATGAGTCCATGGCCGTGTTGCCACCGCCCACGACGAGCACGTTCTTGGCCGGGTTGAGCGGCGTGTCGGTCGTCGGGTTGGCGGCGTCCATGAGGTTGACGCGCGTCAGGTATTCGTTGGACGACATAATATTGATAAGGTTCTCGCCCGGGATGTTCATGAAATTAGGCAGTCCGGCGCCCGAGCCGACGAAGATGCCGCGGAAGCCCTGCTGCTCCAGATCATCGACCTTGATGGTCTTGCCGACGATGACGTCCGTCTGGAAGTGGACGCCCATCTTGCGCAGGTTGTCGATCTCGACGTCGACGATCTTGTTGGGCAGACGGAACTCGGGGATGCCATACTTCAGCACACCGCCAATCTCGTGCAGGGCCTCGAAGACATAGACGTCGTAGCCCAGCTTGGCCATGTCGCCTGCAAACGACAGGCCGGCAGGTCCGGAGCCGACGACGGCCACCTTGATGCCGTTGGCCGGTGCCATCTCGGGCAGCGAGATGTTGCCCGACTCGCGCTCATAGTCGGCGGCGAAGCGCTCCAGATAGCCGATGGCGACGGCCGGCTCATTCATCTTCAGGTGGATGCAGCGGCTCTCGCATTGCTTCTCCTGCGGGCAGACGCGTCCGCAGACGGCGGGCAGGGCCGAGGTCTGCTTGAGCACCTTGGCAGCGGCCAGGATCTCTCCGCGCTCGATGTTCTTGACGAACGAGGGGATGTTGATGCCGACGGGACAACCCTCGACACAGGTCGGCTTGGCACAGTCGAGACATCGCTTGGCCTCGCGCATGGCCTGCTCCTTGGTCAGTCCGATGTTGACCTCCTCGGTGCGCGTGGTGGCGCGGTAGACGGGGTCGAGCTCAGGCATGACGACGCGCTCGATCTGGGTGCGCTCCTTAGGCTTCATGCTCTTGCGGAGCTCTTCGCGCCAGGGGGCGTTGCGGTCGGTGAGGGAAGCCCCCCCTACTGCCCCCGAGGGGGCTTCTGTAGTTTCAAGGGCAGGGTCAAGGGATTGGTCTATAGTAGCCCCCTCGGGGGCCGAAAGGGGGGCCATATGCTCCTCGTAGTGCTCCATCTCCTCCTGCTCCTGCTTCTTGAACGTGCCCATGCGCTTGAACATCTCGTCCCAGTCGACGAGGGCGCCGTCGAACTCAGGTCCGTCGATGCAGACGAAGCGCGTCTTGCCGCCAATCGTCAGTCGGCAGGCGCCGCACATGCCGGTGCCGTCGACCATGATGGTGTTGAGGCTCACCTCGCAGGGGATGCCGTGCTTCTGGGCCGTCAGGTTCGAGAACTTCATCATGATGGGAGGTCCGATGGCAAAGACCTTGTCGACGTGCTCCTGCTCGATGAACTTCTCGATGCCGACGGTGACGACGCCCTTCTCGCCGTAGGAGCCGTCGTCGGTCATGATGATGACCTCGTCAGACGACTCGCGCACTTTATCTTCCAGTATGATAAGATCCTTGGAGCGGCCGGCCATGACCGACAGCACGCGGTTGCCGGCAGCCTTCAGCGCCTGGATGATGGGCAGCATGGGCGCGACGCCCAGACCGCCTCCGGCGCAGACCACCGTGCCGAACTTCTCAATCTTGGTCGGGTTGCCGAGGGGGCCTACGACATCCGTCACGTAGTCGCCCACCTCCAGCTGGCATAGCTTTGAGGACGAGAGGCCCACCTTCTGCACGACCAGTGTGATGGTGCCGCGCGCGATGTCGGCGGCAGCGATGGTGAGAGGCATGCGCTCGCCCTTCTGGCCCACGCGTACGATGACGAAGTTGCCCGCCTTGCGACTCTTCGCGATGAGGGGTGCTTCGATCTCGAAGAGGAAGACCTTCTCCGAGAACTGTTCTTTCCTGACAATCTTATTCATACTCAAAAAATCAAATTTAGTTGTGTGTAGATGTTGACTTTAGTCGATGATGTCGAATCCCGTGTAGGGCTGGAGGGCCTTCGGGATGCGGATGCCCTCAGGCGTCTGGTTGTTCTCCAGCAGGGCGGCCACGATGCGGGGCAGGGCCAGTGCCGAGCCGTTCAGGGTGTGGCATAGCTCCGTCTTCTTCGTGTCCTCGCGGCGATAGCGGCACTTCAGTCGGTTGGCCTGATAGGTGTCGAAGTTGGAGACCGACGACACCTCGAGCCAGCGGCCCTGAGCCTCCGAGTAGACCTCGAAGTCGTAGCAGATGGCCGAGGTGAACGACTGGTCGCCGCCGCAGAGCAGCAGGATGCGGTAGGGCAGCTCGAGCTTCTTCAGCAGGCCCTCGACGTGCTCCAGCATCTCCTTGTGGCTCTCGCGAGAGTGCTCAGGCGTGTCAATGCGCACGATCTCGATCTTCGAGAACTCATGCAGACGGTTCAGTCCGCGCACGTCCTTGCCGTAGGAGCCGGCCTCGCGGCGGAAGCACTCGGTGTAGGCGCAGTTCTTGATGGGCAGCTGCTTCTCGTCGAGGATGACGTCGCGATAGATGTTCGTCACGGGCACCTCGGCCGTCGGAATCAGATAGAAGTCGTCGACCTCGGCGTGATACATCTGGCCCTCCTTGTCGGGCAGCTGACCCGTGCCGTAGCCCGAGGCGGCGTTGACCACCGTCGGGGGCATGATCTCCGTGTAGCCGCTCTTGCCGGCCTCGGCCAGGAAGAAGTTGATCAGGGCGCGCTGCAGCTGGGCGCCCTTGCCGATGTAGACGGGGAATCCGGCGCCCGTGATCTTCACGCCCAGGTCGAAGTCGATGAGGTTGTATTTCTTGGCCAGCTCCCAGTGGGGCAGCGAGCCTCCCCCGGCCCCTCCGAGGGAGGGGAGAAGCGGCTCCCAAACCTTGTCAAATTCGGCTACAGTCATCGGCAGCTCCCCTCCTTGGGAGGGGGCGGGGGAGGCTTTCACCACGCGGTTGTCCTCGGCGTGCTGGCCCTCGGGCACCTCGTCGTAGGGGATATTGGGAATCTGGCAGAGCAGACGCGTCATCTCCTCCTGGGCCTTCGACATCTGCTCGTCCAGCTGCTTGTTCGTCTCCTTCATCTGCGACACCTGCTCCTTGACGGCCTCGGCTTCGTCGCGCTTGCCCTCCTTCATCAGGGCGCCTATCTGTGCGGCCATCTTCTTGGCCTCAGCCAGGTTGCGGTCCAGCTCCTGCTGGGCCTCGCGGCGCTTCCTGTCGACAGCGAGCACCTCGTCGATGGCTTCCCGGGCGCCCGTAAAGTGTTTCTTCTCCAGACCGGCAATGACGCGCTCAGTCTGCTCAGTAATGAGTTTTAGTGTAAGCATATTCCTATGATAAAATAATAAAAACTGCCTGCAAAGTTACAACTTTTCAATGATTCAGCCAAACTTTGTTTGTCATTTGTTCCTGTTTTTGCTTTTTTAAGAGAATATGCGTTGAATATTCGCTGAAAAGTATTACCTTTGCGCCTTGTAAAATCTATAACTACTATGAAATCAGTATTACTACTGGTCGCCTCGTGGCTGGCGTGCGTGTCTGCCATAGCTCAGCAACGTGTGGTTGAGCATCTCAGCGTGGAGGCTCGCGGCGATTATCAGCGCGACTACGTCGACGGCTCCGCGCGCGACGACGCGTCGGGCTTCAGCGGCCGCTATCTCAACGTGAAGATGAACGGGCAGATTGCCGACCGGCTGACCTACAGCTATCGCCAGCGCCTGAACAAGGCGTCGCTCGACGCCGGCTTCTTCGATGCCACCGACTGGCTCCACCTCGACTATCAGCCGACGGAGCAGTGGACCCTCTCGGCCGGCAAGCAGGTGGTCGACATCGGCGGCTACGAGTACGACCGAGCGCCCATCGACCTCTACTTCTGCAGCGAGTTTTGGAACAACGTGCCCTGCTATGCCTGGGGCGCCAGCGTGGCCTATAAGCTGACGACGGCTGACAAGCTGCGCTTTCAGGTGTGCGAGAGCCCCTATCGGCAGCTGCCGGCCTTCAGCCATGAGGACCTCTATAGCTACAACCTGATGTGGTATGGCTCGCACGGCCCATGGAGCACGATGTGGAGCGTGAACATGATGGAGCGGACTGACGGCCGCTACATCAGCTACATCGCCCTGGGCAACGAGCTGCGGCTGAGCGACCGCCTGCGCCTCGAGCTCGACCTGATGAACCGCGCGGCCGACCATCAGACATACTTCCTGCGCGACTGCTCCGTCATCGGCGAGCTGAGCTATCGGCCCACGGCCAAGTGGAATATTTATGCCAAGGCGTCCTACGACGTCAACCGGACGCACACCGCTGCCGACCAGCTCGTCATGGCCGGCACAGAGCTGACCCGCGTGGGCGGCGGACTGGAGTTCTTCCCCTTGGGCGACAACCGCGTGCGGCTGCATGCCAACTATTGCTATTCGTTCGGCACCAACGCCAACCCCGCCGGCACGATGCTCGACCGCCAGTCGCTCGTCGACGTCGGGCTGACGTGGCGGGTGAAGGTGATTGGTAATTGAGAGTTGAGAATTGAGAGTTGAGAATTTATGATGAAAGTTGAAATGAAGACCATACGGTCGGGCGCCATTTGCCTGACCATCGTGCTGATCCTGTTCTCGGGCATCGGCTGGCAGATGGGCGCTGCCAACATGCTGAACACCATTATGAAGACGGCCCACGACCTGCTGCTCAACACCGTGTTCTATCTGATGGGCATCTGCGTCATCACGGGCGCCATTGGCCGACTGTTTGTCGAGTTCGGCGTCGTCAGCATGCTCGAGCTGCTCCTGCGGCCCCTGATGCGACCCCTGTTCCACATGCCGGGCGTGGCCTCGCTGGGCGCCGTGATGACCTTCCTGAGCGACAACCCCGCCATCATCTCGCTGTCGCAGGACAAGCGCTTCGCAGGCTATTTCAAGAAGTATCAGTACATCTCGCTGACCAACTTCGGCACCGCCTTCGGCATGGGCCTCATCGTCATCATCTACATGATCGGCCAGGGCTACTTCGCCGCACCGCTCATCGGCCTCTTCGGGGCCTTCTGCGGCTGCATCGTCTCGACCCGCATGATGCAGCATCTGCTCGTCAAGGCCCATCCCGAGTTTGCCACGGAGAACGCCGTCGAACGTAGCGACATCGAGGAACAGCAGGAGGCCGTGCCCGCAGAGGAGAAGACGCTCTTCATCCGCATCCTCAACTCGCTGCTCGACGGCGGACGCACGGGTGTCGACGTGGGCATCGCCATCATCCCGGGCGTGCTCATCATCTCGACGCTCGTCATGATCCTCACCTTCGGCCCGGGCCCTGACGGCGTCTACAACGGCCAGGCCTACGAGGGCGTCGAGCTGCTGCCCTGGCTGGGGGCCAAGATCGACTTCCTGTTCCGCTGGCTCTTCGGCTTTGGCGACCCGCACCAGATTGCCTTCCCCATCACCGCCCTGGGCGCCGTGGGAGCAGCCCTCAGCCTCGTGCCCGGATTTGCCGAGCAGGGCTGGATCGACGGCAATGCCATCGCCGTCTTCACCGCCATCGGCATGTGCTGGAGCGGATTCCTCAGCACCCACACCGCCATGCTCGACTCGCTGGGCTATCGCGAGCAGACGTCGAAGGCCATCCTGTCGCACACCGTCGGCGGTCTCTGCGCCGCCATCATTGCCCACTGGATGTATGTCCTCTTCACTTTGATTGTGTAGGCGTGTCGTGATTTTTCGCAATTTTTCGATACAAATACATAACTACTTGAATAATAATCTTTTATGCGTTGAAAAATAATAAAGCACCACTTCTCGATAAGAAAAGCGGTGCTTTTTGAGTCGAGAAGCGGTCCTTTTTGCCCCGAAAAGCACCGCTTCTTTAAACTGCAAATCGGGTTTGTTAATAAAAATGACAATCCCGTGAACCTTTTTCCTGCTCGCGTGTATCACCTTTCAGAAACAACCCAACGAACAATGAAAGCAATGATGAAACGAACCGCAATCGTATTCGTATGCCTTGCCGCCATCGGCATGGCACGCGCACAACAAACCATCGAGAGCCCCATCGTGACGGAGAAAGACTTCGTCTGGTATGCAGAGCAGAAGTCGGCCTGGCAGGAAGCCGTCAGGCGCAACCCGAAGGACGAGAGGGCCTGGCTCAACTACTACAACGCCGCACGCTACATGGGCTGGTGGGGCGACAGCTCCGACAGCATCGCCCACGAGGTCATCCTCGAGATGGGCCAGGCCATCCCCAATACCTATACCTATAACATGTGTGCCTACATGGCCATCAAATTAGGCCACGGCGAAGGCACCGACGGCGACCGCTATGCCGAGGCCGCTCTGGCCATGCTGCCCGACAACATGCGCCTCAGCGACTACAACGAGTGGGTCTGCTATCTGGCCATGAAGGGACAGATGGAGCGCATGAGCCAGATGGCCAAGCGATTCTTCGAGAGCGGACTTTATTCCGAGGCCGTCCTGCGCTATAGCTACAACGAGTTCGCAGGCATGGACGAGGGAGGCATCATCCTGGCCAACGGCGACGCGGCCGTCATCCCGAAGTGGCTCATCCAGGAGGGCATGCGCGAGCATCGCGACAAGACGGTCGTCTGCATACCCTTCCTCTTCGTCAAGGAGTATCGCGAGTGGCTGTCGCGCAAGCTCGACATCGCGCTGCCACAATGGGAGCAAGGGTGGTCGTACGACGACTACGAGCGACGGCTGCTGCAGACGCTCATCGACCGCTTCGGCCGCCAGCTCTACTTCTCGGCCACCACGCTCCCCTCCGTGACCGAGCCATGGAAGGAGCACCTCTACAACGAGGGTCTGACGCTCCGCTATTCCCCCAAGTCTTACGACAACATGGCCGTGAAGCGCCGCAACGTCGAGGAAAACTACATGCTGGAGTATCTGCTCGTCTCGTTCCGCCCGGAATGGACCTCGGGCGAACGGCTGTCGGCCAACTATGCCGTCCTGCTGGCCGACCTGCTGCCCTACTATGCCAAGCACGACGAGCGGCGCTATAAGTGGCTGATGAACATCCTCGTGAGGGCCGTGACGAACACGTCGCTCTCGGGGGACGACAAGCAGATGTTCCTCAATCTCCTGACTGACAACCGGTAGGCCCATGCTCATCCATCTCAATCTCTCTCGTTTATCTGACGAACGGCTCATGGCCGACGGCAGCGAGCGGGCCTTCGCTGAGCTCTACAACCGCTATGCACGGCGGTTGCAGGGCTTTCTCGTGCGACAGCTGGGCGGCGACCGCGAGCTGGCGGCCGACTTCTGCCACGATGCCTTCCTGCGCATCTACGACGCCCGCCGCACGTACAACGCCGGCCGGCCGTTCCGCACGTGGCTCTTCAGCGTCGCCTATAACCTCTGCAAGAACCGCTACCGCCACCTGCAGGTGGAGGCCGAGGCGATGGCTCAGATTGACCGCCAGCCCGAGGCTGAGCTGCCCACGGTCGAGGCCGATCTCTCGCAGGCCGAATTCGACGCCGCCCTCCGGCGGGTGCTCGACGCCCTGCCCGCTGAGGCCCGCATGCTCTTCGCCCTCCGCTTCGAGGAGGAGCTCTCCATCGCTGAGACGGCCGCCGTCATCGGGCTGCCCGAGGGCACCGTCAAGAGCCGTCAGCACAAGATCATGAACCACATCAAGCAGCAGCTCGCCGCTCTCCGCCCCTGAAACAACTATCTGACTATCTCCTGACCAGTAAGATGCGTTGCCAACGCAGTCCCCTTAAACAACACCCAATCATGAAAATAACTAACCAAACCATCATCAACTCCGCCCGCCGCCAGCGCGAGGCCGACATGAACGGACTGAGCCCGCAACCCTGGCGCCGCCAGCACCGCCGCCACCTCGCCGTGCCCGCATGGCTCGTGGCCCTGCCGGCTGCTGCCGTGGCCGGTTTCCTGTTCGGGCTCTCCGTGCGTCAGCCCGACGGCGACGCCACACCGCTGACGGCCAAGGCCGACACCATCTATATCACCCGCGAGGTGCCCGTCGCCCAGCGCCCTGACACCGTCGTCCGCTATGTCGAGCGCCCCCGTCGTGCCTCCCGGCAAGTGGCCAGCCGCCAGGCCGAACCGCCAGCCACGGGGCGCAGCGTCGCCGAGGACAACATCGACTACTCGATGCTGGTGATGAGGTGAGCCTTCCACGCGCTTCATTTCTTCCGCCCGGCAGAATTTCTTCCGTCGAAAATTCGTTTTTCTTCGGCAAAATGGCTACCTTTGCAGCCGCATGGAGTACTTTATCGACGACCGACTGGACGAGATCGACCTCGACGCGGCATTGAGGCTGATGCCGCAATGGCGGCGGGAGCGCACCCTGGCCTACCGGCGTGAGGGCCTGCGCCGGCAGAGTGCGGGCGCGTGGCTGCTGCTGCGCCGCGCCTGTCGCGAGGTGTGGGGGCTCGACGACGTGCCGGAGGTCAGTCAAGGTGAGCATGGCAAGCCTTTTTTCGCCGACTATCCTGACCTGCACTTCAACCTGAGCCATTGCACCAAAGGCGCCGCCTGCGCGGTCAGCAACCGGCCTGTCGGCATCGACATCGAGACGCTGCAAGCCCCTCACGAACAGCTCTCGCGCCACGTCCTGTGCGCGGCGGAGTACGACGCGATGATGGCCAGTGAGCGGCCCGACGTCAGCTTCACCCGCCTGTGGACCATGAAGGAGAGCCTCTCGAAACTCTCGGGCTATGGGCTCACCACCGACTGGTCCCGGCTGCAGCATCTGCTCGACGACCACCCCGAAGCGCGCTTCACGACGATCGTGGCCGTTGACAGGAATTATGTCTGTACGATATGTGAAGAAAATAAATAAACCACGAATTGCACTAATTACTCGAATCTGAAACTCGCTTTCCGGGCGCAGTCAATTCGTGTGATTAGTGCAATTCGTGGTTTGGAATAATCCCAAGTCAATATTGTCGGCTTACGGCCTTTTTTGGAAGACACGGACGTAGTCGACCTCCATCGTGGCGGGCAGGAACGACTCGTCGACGCCCTGCGCTCCGCCCCAGTCGCCACCCCAGGCGAGGTTGAGGATAGGATAGAAGGCGGCTGTGAAAGGCCATGCGTCGCGGCCGGTGCCGTCGTCGCGATAGGTGAGCAGCTCCTTGTCGTCGACGTAGAACGTCATCTTGTTCTCGGTCCAGAGCAACGCATACTTGTGGAAGGCGGTGTAGGCGTTCTGAAGCGTGGTGCTGCGCGATTCGGTGGCGGTGCCGCCGTTGTTGTACTTGTTGCAGTGGATGGTCGACCAGACACGGTCGGGCTGGTAGCCGACGGCCTCCATGATGTCGATCTCGCCGTCGCCCGGCCAGTTGGTGAAGTTGACTGGCATCATCCAGAAGGCCGGCCATGTGCCCTTGCCCTTCGGCAACTTGATGGAGGCCTCGAAGTAGCCGTACTTCCAGCCCTGGCGCACCTTGGCGTAGACGCGGCCGGAATAGATCTTGCCGTCCTCCTTGAAGCAGTGGATGCGCAGGGTGCCGTCGGCAATCTCGGTGACGCGGTCGCCCCGCGGCGATGTGCCGTTGACGTAGGCCTGCAACTCGTTGTTCACTCTGCCGGCGGGCCAGATCTCGTGGGTCCAGCTGCTGCCAAGCGTGGTGCCCGAGTCGAACTCGTCGTTCCACACCAGCTCGTAGCCCTCGGGACCCTTGATGGAGGGGTCGGTGGCCGGGCGCTCAGCGGCTTGCTGGCTGACGTTGATGGCGGCGCGGGCGGTGCCCGACATGGCCACGATTCGGCCCTGACGGGCGGCGTAGTCCGTGTTCTTGGCTATCCTGACGTTCACCGTGGCGCTGCGGCTGGTGCCGTTGGCGGGGCTGAGCGTGACCCACTCCTTGCAGTTGTCGTCGGCATAGACGGCCCAGTCCTGGGTGGTGGTCAACTCAAAGCTGGTGCTGAGCCCGTCGGCCGGTGCCTCGATGGCCTGCTTGCTGAGCTTCAGGGCCACATCGCCGCCGCTGGCGGGTTCATCGCCGTCCCCGCCACAGGCTGTGAGGCCCATGGCGAGGAATAGGATGATGGAAGAAAACATGGTTCTGGTCATGATCTTACTTTGATTTCTGCAGGATAATGTCGCTGATGGTGACGCGGGTGCCGGCCTGACAGCCTCCGAAGTCGAACACCATCATCAGTTTCTCGGCACCGCCCGTAGGCAGCAGGCGGCCCGTGGCGGTGTAGGTCACCTCCTCGTAGGCGGGCAGCTCTACCTGATCGGCAAAGAAGAAGTTGCCGTCGTCACCGTCCTGCGTCAGCTTCACCGTGGCGCCGTTCATCGCCTTGTCGGCCGTCAGCTTGCAGCTGAAGTCGTAGGGCGTGTCGGCATCGCCGGGAATGTTGGTGTGGATCTTCACCTGAGCCTGCCATTGGTTCATGGTCTCGATGGGCAGGTCGATGGTGATGGTCTTGCCGTCGTGGGCGAAGCCGATGGGCTCAGGGCATGGCTCCCATGCGCCGCCAGTGGCATAATAGAACTCGGTGGTGTAGTCGCGGGCGTCGTCGATGGCCGTCTTCCAGAGGTTGTCGGCACTGTCGTAGACGAGCTCTGGGGTGTCGCCGCCACCGCCCTGACCAGGCTGTCCTGCGCCGTCGTCGCAGCCGTGCTCCTTGAAGACGATGTTCTCGACGGTGACGTTAGTGCCGGCCTGGCATCCGCCGAAGTCGAGCACGAGGTCGACATTCTCCATGTCGATGCCGGCCATGTCGCTCTTGTAGAAGACGTAGGGCTCATAGGCCTTGACGTCGATCTGGTCGGTGAAGAAGAAGGTGCCGTCGTCGCCATGCTTGACGAGCTTGACGGTGGCGCCGCGCAGGTCCTTGTCGGTGTTCATCACGAGCGAGAAGTCGTAGTTTGTGGCCGAGTTGGAGGCGATGTCGGAGAAGAGCTTCACCTGCGCCTGCCATTGCATGTTGGTCTCGCAAGGCAGTGAGATCTTGACGTTCTTCATGTCGCTGGTGTTGAGGCCGATGGGCTCGGGGCAGGCGGCCCAGTCGCCACCCTGGGCGTAGAAGGTCTCGGTGGTGAACTGTGCCGTGCGCCACTGGTTGCAGTCGTTGTCGTAGTTGTAGCCGTTGAAGACGGGCGTGTCGTCGACGGGCAGCACGGTGCCGTCGTCGCAGCCATGCTCCTTGAGCACGATGTTCTGGACGGTGACATTGGTGCCGGCCTGGCATCCGCCGAAGTCGAGCACGAGGTCGACGTTCTCCATGTCGATGCCGGCCATGTCGCTCTTCCAGAAGATGTAGGCTTCGTAGGCCTTCAGGTCAATCTGGTCGGCGAAGTAGAAGGTGCCGTCGTCGCCGTGCTTGACGAGCTTGACGGTGACGCCGTTGAGGTCCTTGTCGGAGTTCATGACGAGCGAGAAGTCGTAGTTGGTGGCCGCGTTGGTGGTCTGGTCAGAGAGGAGCTTCACCTGGGCCTGCCACTGCATGTTGGTCTGGCAGGGCAGCGAAACCTTGACGTTCTTCATGTCGCTGATGTCGAGGCCGATGGGCTCGGGGCAGGCAGCCCAGTCGCCACCTTGGGCATAGAAGGTCTCGGTGGTGAAGTGGGCCGTGCGCCACATGTTGCAGTCGCTGTCGTAGTCGAAGCCCTCGAAGACGGTGGCGCGCTCGCCGCTGGTCAGGATAAAGTGCCATGCGATCTCGCCGTTGTCGTAGACGAGCACCATCTGCTTCGGCGTGACCGACTCGATGAGGAACCGCACAGGCGACTTATACTGGGCGTCGTTGGCAATGTAGGGGAACAGTGTCTCAGCAGGCAGCGTGAGGTAGAGGTTGTCGCCTACGACGTCGAAGTCGTAGCTGACGGTCTGAGCCTCGACGGGCGCGCTGAAGTCAACGTCCTGATGTGACTCGGGGAAGATGGTGCAGCCCGTGTTGACATAGACGCAGCCTCCCTTGCCAGGGTCGAAGGTGTACTGCTTCTCGGTGGTCAGCGTGATGCTGCTCTCATAGAGGCCCGTGCCGGCCTTCTCGTCGGGCTGGGCGCCGTACCACTCTGTGCCGGTGGTGCCCGACGGGCCGCAGCCCAGGTGCTGAGCGACGCTGTTGTCGATGCGCCATGTCTTGCTGCTGCCGCTGCCTTCAGAGCCGCCGGCCATCAGGTTGAAGTACTGGTCGAAGTTGAAGATGGTGTTGTCGATCTTGAAGCTGACCGAGTCCATGCCGAGGCTGACGCCGTTGGCATTGCCGATCTGATACTTCACCTGGTATTCGCCTGCCGTGGCAAAGATGCGCTTCAGGCCGTTGACGGTGGAATAGACCGTCTTGGCGCCGTTGGGGATATACCACAAGGGGTAGCAGCCCTTGTTGTTCATCGTCAGGGTGACCTGGTTGGTCGTCTGGTCGACGTTGACACTGACGTCAGCCTGTCCCACTTGCGGGATGTCGGCCTGTCTGGGACTGTCGAACTCGTCGGGCGAGCAGGCCGTCAGGGCCAGTGCCATCATCAGTGCGCTTCCTATATATTTGAATGTCTTATTCATATATCTGTGTCTGCGATTAAATGGTTAGTAATTGTTCTGGACTAAGTTGCCTTGTGCGGCCTCGATCTCGTTTTGCGGGATGGGCAGGTACTTCTTGCTCTCGCTCCACGTGTTGGTGCGATAGCCGTACTTGTCGGGGACGAGCGTCGTCGAGGCTTTGCCCGTGCGGACGAGGTCCCAGTAGCGCTTGCCTTCGCCGACGAACTCGAGCTTGCGCTCCTGGATGATGTTGTCGACGGTGGCCGTCAGGTTATCGGTCAGACCGGCACGGTGGTGCACCTGGTTGAGGTAGTCGGCAGCCTTCGACGCGTCGCCGTTGGTGAGCACGAGCAGTTCGGCGGCATTGAGGAGCGTCTCGGCATAGCGGTACATGCGGAGGTTGTTGTTGAAGTTGCCGTCGGTGGCGCCGTTGATGTCGACGAGGTTCGACTTGCGTGCCAGATATTTGTTGAGGAAGTAGCCCGTATCCTGATAGCGGGGCTTGTAGGTGCCCTCCTGGGCGTGATAGCAGGTGGCGTCGCGGCGGGTGTCGCCGTCGGCATACATCTCGTAGGTCTCAGCACGCACGACGAAGGTTCCCCAGCCGTTGTCGATGCCGTCGTCAGCCAGTGCGCCCGTGGGCGTGTCGGGGCTGATGATGCGGGGCAGCCATGTGCCGCCGACGTTCTTTACGCCGCCTTCGTAGGCGCGTTTGCCGTTAGGTCCGTCGGTGTAGCAGATCTCCCAGATCGACTCCTTGGTCCATTCGCCCGACGTCTCCCAGATGTTGGGATAGCTGGGGTTCAGGTCATAGAGGGGCGAGGCAATGATCTCCTGCATGTACTGCAGGGCCTTGGCGTAGCGGGCCTGGTCGTTCTGATACATCACCATCTCGGCGTAGAGCATATAGGCCATGGCCTGCGAAACGCGGCCCAGGTTGTCGTCGTCCCACTGCATGGGCAGCACCTTCATGTCGATGGCGCCCTCGAGGTCCTCGATGACGTTCTTATAGACGTCGTCGGCCTTCAGCTGGTCAGCCAGATAGGGGGTACGCAACTGCTCGGTGAAGTAGGGAATGTTGCCATAGAACTTCCACAGTTGGCAGTAGTAGAAGTCGCGCAGCACGCGAGCCTCGGCCTCGAAGAGAGCCTTGTCCTGGTCGGTCATGTTGGCGTCGGGCAGATAGCTGACGACGTCGATGGCGCGCTTCACGCCCTGATAGCTCTGGTCCCAGACGCCGCGCAGGGCCGTCAGCGGGGTTGACTCGAAGTTCTCCATGAGGTGCCAGTGCTGCTGGTCGCTGGGGTCAGATGCGCCCGTCCACATGATGTCGGCCATGACGTCGGCCGAGACGTTCAGCGACGAATATTGTGCACCGTTCCAGTCGTACATGCGCATCGGGGCATAGGCAGCCACGAGGGCCTCGTAGACATGCTCCTTGGTGGAATAGTATTCACCGAGCGTTGTCTTGGTCTGCGGTTCCACTTCGAGGAAAGAGTCGGCGCAGCCCGTCAGCATCATGGCAGCCGAAAGCAGACCTGTTGTCAATATCTTGTTTGTATTCATTGTATAGTCTATATTAAAAAAGGTGATACATTAGAAGCCCAGGTTCAGGCCGACGGTGAACACCTTGGCCTGCGGGTAGACGCCCTTGTCGATGCCGAGCGACTTCTGGTCGGCAGCAATCTCGGTGTCGAAGCCGTGATACTTGGTGAACGTGAGCAGGTTCTCGGCAGCGACGTAGACGCGCAGACGCTCGATGAAGGCCTTGCGGGTCAGCTCGCGCGGCAGGGTGTAGCCCAGCTGGATATTCTTCAGACGCATGTAACTGCCGTCGTAGACGTAGAGGTCGGACGACATCCAGTTGACGGCGTCGCCGGCCACATAGCGCGGCGTGGTCGTCGAGGTGCCCTCGCCGGTCCATCGGCCGAGCATCCAGCGCGGCATGTTGAATCCGAAGGCGTCCGAACGGCCGAAGGTGGCGTCGTAGATGTCGTTGCCGATAGTGCCCTGGAAGAAGGCCGAGAAGTCGAAGCCGCGCCACTCGGCGTTGAGGCTCAGACCGAAGGTCCAGTCGGGCATGCCCTTACCGATCTTTGTCTCGTCCTGGTCGGAGATCTTGCCGTCGCCGTTGACGTCGACAAAGCGGACGTCGCCCGGCACGGCGTTAGGCTGGATGAGGCTGCCGTCGGCATTGGTGTAGGCCATCACCTCGTTCATGTTCTGGAAGATGCCGTCGGTCTTGTAGCCATAGAAGTAGGGGAAGGGCTCGCCGTTCATGGCGCGGGCGATCGTTCCGACGTTGGCATAGCTGTCGGTGCCCATGTATCCGCTCTCGTTGCCCAGCTTGACCAGTTCGTTCTTCAGGTAGGACAGGTTGCCCTTGACCTGGAACTTGGCGTCGGCCACGTTGAACTTATAGCCCAGCTCGAACTCGAAGCCGCTGTTCTTCATGTCGCCCACGTTGCCGATAGGCTTCGACTCACCCACGTAGTTCGGGATGGGAATCTCCATCAGCATGCCGTTGGTCTTCTTCACATAGTAGTCGGCGCTGAAGGTCAGGGCATTGTTGAAGAATCCGAAGTCGACGCCGAGGTCGGTCTGCTCGCTCTCCTCCCACTTCAGGTCGGGGTTGGCAAGTCCGCCGGCCTTGACGCCGCGGATCTCGTTCTCATTACGTCCGAAGAGCACGTTGTGGCCCGACTCTGTGTAGACGGCATAGCGGAAGTTACCGATGTTCTCATTACCGTTCTTACCCCAGCTGGCGCGCAGCTTCAGGTTTGATAGCCAGTCGCGGGTCGATTCCATGAACTTCTCGTTCATCACGTTCCAGCCCACCGAGAACGAGGGGAACGTGGCGTAGTGGTTGTTCGAACCGAAGCGGCTCGAACCGTCGCGGCGCACCGTGGCCTGCACCATGTAGCGTTCGTCGTAGTTGTAGCTGGCGCGGGCGAAGAGCGATGCCAGTGTGGCCGTCTCGTTGGGGCCGCCCCATACGTTCATGTCGCCGTCGACGGCCAGTCCCGTCGAATAGTCGATATAGGGCTTGGCACCCGTCGGGTCGACCAGGTTGTTGCGGCTGCCTCCGAGATACCATCCCGTCGACTTCTTGGCCGACTGTCCCAGCACGACGTTGATTGTGTGCTTGTCGAAGGTCTTGTCCCATGTCAGCACGTTCTCCAGCTGCCAGTTGGTGCCGCGGTTGCTCTGGGCGTTGGCGCCGTTCTTCGTGGCGTTGTTGTTGCCCGAGAGGTAGTAGAGGATGTTATAACCCTTGTCGATGCCGTTGAAGTTGAGGTCGGCACCGTAGGAGATGCGGTAGTTGAATCCATAGCCCAGGCTCAGGTCGGCGGCGAAGTTGGCCACGAACTTGTGCACCCAGGTGTAGGCACCCGGCAAGGCCATCATGGCCAGCGGGTTGTTCAGCTCCTTGAACTCACTGCCTGGCACGGTGTAGAGCATGCCTTCAGCATTGTACATGGGCTGATAGCCGCGTGCGCCGTACAGGTTCTGGTATTCGGCCAGGGCAGCCTCGGCTTCGGCTCCAGAGAGGTAAGGCTTCACGATGGGCGACAGACAGAGGGCGCTGCCCAGCACCGATCCCCACTCCGAGTTGGTGCCGATGCCGACGCCCTTCACGCGTGCATACGAAAGATTAGCGGTGACGGTCAGTTTGTTGAGCCACTCGCGCTCCTTCGTGGCGTCGAAGAGCACATACTTCGTGTTGCTGCGCAGCGTCATGCGCTTATAGTTAGAGCGGTCGAAGTTGCCGCCGACGATGCCCTCCTGGTCGTAGTAGCCCAGCGAGAGGTAGTAGTTCACCTTCTCCGAAGCGCCGCTGACGTTCACCTCATGGTTCACCACCGGGGCGTCGTCGTTGAACACCAGGTCCTGCCAGTTGGTGCCCTCGCCGAAGCTGTATGGGTCGGCATAGCGTGGGGCCGATCCGCTGTTCATCAGACCCTCGTTGATGAGCAGGGCATACTCCGTGGCGTTGAGCACGTCGCGCTTGCGCCAGGGATTCTGTATGCCGTACGAGAAGTTGTAGTTGACGGCCGTCTTGCCCATCTTGCCCGACTTGGTGGTGACGATGACCACACCGTTGGCAGCACGTGCACCGTAGACGGCACCCGAGGCGGCATCCTTGAGCACCTCGATCGACTCGATGTCCGAGGGGTTCAGGTAGTCGATGTTGCCTTCGAGCGGCATGCCGTCGACGATGTAGAGCGGGTCGGCATTGTTGATCGTGCCGATACCGCGGATGCTCACGCGGGCGGCAGCACCGGGCTGACCCGAGGCAGCCGTCACCGTGACGCCCGAGGCCAGACCCTTCAGCGCATTGTCCACACGCACCGGGGCCGTGCCGGCCAGGTCGTCGGCGCTCACCTTGGCAATCGAGGCCGTGACGACACTCTTCTTCTGCACACCATAGCCGATGACCACCACCTCGTCGAGCAGCTGCTCGTCAGGCTGGAGTGTCACGCTGACACTGGGGAAGGTGGCCCTCACGTCCTGTGAGGTGTAGCCCATGTACGAGACGGTCAGCACGGCGCCTGGCTCCACGTCGATGCGGAAGTCGCCGTCATAGTTGGTGATGACACCGTTGGAGGTGCCTTTCTGCACAACAGATGCGCCGATGACGGCCTCGCCGGTGTTGTCGACGACATGTCCCGTCAGGGTGCGCTTCTGTGCAAGAGATGTCATCGACGTCAGCATGAGCGTCAACAACATGAGTAAGAATTTTGTTTTCTTCATACTTGCTTTTTTAGTTAGTTAAAGATTCGTTATGTTAGGTTACGGCTGCAAAGGTAATAAAAAATAATTGCATGTGTATATGATGTTTTGAAAAAAGTAGACAAGCTAAGTTTGCTTTTGTTGTAAATAGTTGCTATATAGATGTTTATGGTTGTCGCTTTTGTAAAAAGAGTGGACGAAGCCATCCTTGCCCATGCCCGTCTGAATGCGAAAAATTGGTCATTTATGTAATAAAACTGACCAAAATAGCGTTAATGATATGTATGCAATGGACTGACCGGATCCGACAGGTGAAGATATGGCTTGTGGTGGCGGCGGTGCTGATCGCCGTGGCCTCCCTGCTGGCGTCGCATCTGATGGTGCGCGACCTGCAGCAGGAGGAGCGCCGCAAGATGGAGGTGTGGGCCGAGGCCATGCATGCCCTCAACGAAGCCGACGCCGAGACCGACCTGACGCTCGTGACGGCCGTCATCGAGGGCAACAACACCATCCCCGTCATTGTGCTCGACGCTGAAGGCGCGGTGATGGACTATCGTAACATCAAAGATGTGTCTGACGTCGAGGCCTATGCCCGGCGGATGAAGGCGTCGGGCGACACCATCCGCATCGAACTGGGCGACCACATGGGCTATCAGCTGGTCTGCTTCGACGAGTCGCTCATCTTGAAGCGGCTGACGCAGTATCCCTACTGGCAGCTGGGCATCGTGATGATCTTCGTCGTCGTAGCCATCTTCGCCCTGCTTTCCTCGAAAAAAGCTGAACAGAACAAGGTGTGGGTGGGCCTCTCGAAGGAGACGGCCCATCAGCTCGGCACACCCATCTCTTCGCTCATGGCCTGGGTCGAGATTCTGAAGGAGAACTATCCTGACGACGAGCTCATCCCCGAGATGGACAACGACGTCAAGCGGCTGCAGCTCATCGCCGAGCGCTTCTCGAAGATCGGGTCGCTGCCCGAGCCCGTCGAGGCGTCGATGAACGACCTGCTCGACCGCGTCATCGTCTATATGGACAAGCGCACGTCGCAGAAAGTGACCATCAGCGGCCACTATCCCGACCACGACGTCGTGGTCAGGATGAACGCCTCGCTCTTCGAATGGGTCATCGAGAACCTCTGCAAGAACGCCGTCGACGCCATGGAGGGCACGGGCCGCATCGACCTCACCCTGACGGAGGAGTCGGGACTCGTCGTCGTCGAGGTGAGCGATACGGGCAAGGGCATCCGCAAGAAGGACATCGGCAACGTCTTCCGCCCGGGCTTCACGACGAAGAAGCGCGGCTGGGGCCTCGGACTGTCGCTGGCCAAGCGCATCGTCGAGGAATACCACAAGGGCCGCATCTTCGTGAAGCAGTCGGAGGTGGGGCGCGGCACGACGTTCCGCATCGAACTGAAACAGAACTGATTGCTTTATTTAACTATAACTTAAAAACTATGAAATTGACAAAGACTTTAAAGACTCTGGCCGTGGCCCTTTGCGCCCTGGCCATGAACTGTCCTGTGGCCGCACAGGACGACGTCGCCACCTTCCGCACCTGGGCCATGACGCCCCCGATGGGCTGGAACTCGTGGGACTGCTACTACTCCTCAGTCACCGAGAAGAAGGTGATGCAGAACGCACAGTATCTCGTCGACAACGACCTGGTCCGGCACGGCTGGGAATATGTCGTCGTCGACATCCGCTGGTATTGCAACCACCCCTCGCTCGGCGGCGGCAACTATAACCAGCGGGGCGACCAGGACTACGTCATCGACGACTACGGCCGCTATCTGCCCTCGCCCACGCGCTTCCCCTCGTGCATGCAGGACGGCGTCAACGTGGGCTTCAAGCCCCTGGCCGACAAGCTCCACGCGATGGGTCTCAAGCTGGGCATCCACCTCATGCGCGGCGTCCCCAAGTCGGTCGTCGGCTCCTCCTATAAGCTGAAGGGCAGCGAGCAGACCGCCTGGAGCCAGGTCTACAGTTCGACGACGCCCGCCTGCACATGGCTGAAGGACAACCTGACCGTCCGCAACAACGAGTACGGCCAGCTCTACTATAACTCCATCATGGACCTTTATGCCCAGTGGGGCGTCGACTTCCTGAAGATCGACGACCTCAGCCGTCCGTTCTATACCGACGAGATCCGCATGATCCGCCGGGCCATCGACCAGACGGGCCGCCCCATGGTGCTCTCCCTCTCGCCCGGCAAGACGCAGCTGCAGTATGCCCAGGACTGTCTGGACAATGCCAACATGTGGCGAATGATGGACGACCTCTGGGACAACTGGAGCGCCGTCGACGCCGTGTTCCAGGAGGCCGACGCCTGGAGCCAATATGCGCGTCCCGGCAACTATGCCGACTGCGACATGCTGCCCCTCGGACAGATTGCCATGACCATCGGCGACCCGGGCTATACCTCAGCCCAGAGCGGCCGCTGGACGTCGCTGACGGAGAATGAGCAGCTGACGATGATGTCGCTCTGGGGCATCTGCCATTCGCCCCTGTTCTTCGGCGGCGAGATGACCCGCAATGACGACTTCACGCTCTCGCTGCTCACCAACGAGGAGTATCACCGCATGCACAAGTATGGCGTCGAGGCCCGTCAGGTGCTGAACGACGAGGACCTGGGGCGCGTCGCATGGACGTCGCGCGACCCCGAGACGGGCAACCGCTATCTCGCCCTCTTCCAGCGCGACAACAACCGATGGATCGTCGGACAGAAGGCCCTCTATCGCTCCGAGGTCGTCGCCTACACCACCGACGGCCATAAGGTCGACGTCGACATCGCATGGCCCGAGGGCTCGAAGACGCTTGTTCTCGTCGTCGACGACGGCGGCGACAACTACAACTACGACCACGGCGACTGGATCAACCCGACGCTCATCCTGCGCGACGGCTCGGAGGTGGCCCTGACCGGCACGTACAAGACCCGCCAGTACACCAACTCCTATTTTAATCGCGTGCGCGAGAACAGCAACGTCGACAACGGCGGCAAGATGCGGGTGATGGGCCAGACCTACGACCGCGGCTTCTCCACCGACGCCAATGCGGCCATCTTCTTCCAGATTCCTGACGACATGGACGTCGTGCGCTTCACCGCCATGGCCGCCGCCGACGACTCCGGCATCGGCCAGACCGGCGCCACGACCTCGATACGCTTCATGGTGTTCGACCAGAACCCGCTCACCAACGAGCAGGACGACTATGCCGCCCGTTCGGGACTCATCTCGCGCACCGGCACCAAGTCGACCACGATGGAGTGCGACGTCACGGGGGCCGAGCAGCTCAAGATCGTCGTCAGCAACTATGGCGACGGCTTCGCCTACGACCGCGCTGACCTCATCAACCCCGTGCTCATTGACGCCGACGGCCAGGAGACATCGCTCACCACGCTCCAGCACACCAGCTACACCTCGGAGTGGGGATCGCTCCACGTCAACCGCAACGTCGAGAACGGCACGCTCCGCGTCGACGGACAGTCGTACACCACGGGCCTGGGCCTCAATGCCCAGTGCACGCTGGTCTACGATCTCCCCAAGGGTCACTCCTACAAGACCTTCCGCGCCCTCTGCGGCTACGACTCCTCGTGCGACACCGACAACACGTCGTCGTCAGGCACCACCATGGAGTTCCTCTTCTATGTCGCGAAGGGCCAGCCCTACACCTTCGACCTGACGCAGCTGGGCTATAGGGCCGACGAGCAGGTGCCCGTCTATGACATCTGGGCCGGCCAGAACCTCGGCACGTCCGCGGGCGTCCTCACCACCGACGTGCCCAGCCATGGCGTGCGCCTGCTGCGCCTAGGCGACAATGTCGCCACGGGCATCACCCGTCCCGCTGCCGATGGCGTCGCACCCAGCGGGGCCACGTCGCAGCCGGTCTACGACCTTCAGGGCCGTCGCGTCGTCTCCCCGAAGCATGGCCTCTACGTCCGTCAGGGCCAGAAAGTGTACGTGAAATGACGCTTGCGGGGCGGTGAATTGTAATAAAAAAGTCTCGTGTTACTATTGATTTTTATAATCCGTTGATAATCAGCGGTCTTGCAAATCGCTAAAAAAGAAGCGGTGCTTTTCGACTCGAGAAGTGCCGCTTTTTGCATCGAGAAGCGGTGCTTTTTGCCTCGGGAAGTGCCGCTTTTCCCCATGGGGAATGTGTTTTTGTCAATTAAATTCAAATAAACTAATTGTTTTAGTTTAATTAACTAAAGAAATTAGTTTAATTCGCCATTTGTTTGTATCTTTGCTGCCGAAATAGAATGTCGGATATGATGTGTGAAATGAAGTTACAGACCCCACCCCCAATGGTAAAAAATGAAGTTACAGACCCCACCCCCAACCCCTCCCCTTGAGGGGAGGGGAGTAGCTGCGCCGTCATTCCCATCGGGCAGTGCGCCAGCCACTCCCCTCCTTCGGAGGGGTCGGGGGAGGCCACTCCCCTCCCTTCAAGGGGAGGGGTTGGGGGTGGGGTCTCTAACTTCAATTTAATGTATAACAAAGGTATAGCCTGCCTCCGAAATGATAAATTCAACAATGCAACTTATGAAACGAACAACGATTTTGTTCCTGCTCTTCAGCCTGGTGTCCATAGGACGCACCCAGGCACAGGAAACCGCCGACAGCATCCGGCGGGACAGCCTCGTGGCCGTCGGGCTCGGCCACTATGCCCGCGGGGCCTACCAGCGCTGCATTGACGTGCTCGACCCGCTGGCGCAGATGGTGCTCGCCGCGCAGGAGGCGCCGCTGCCGTCCGACGCCTACCATGCGCTCTACTACAGCTGTCAGCGGCTGGGCCGGCGGCCCGACATGTACTACTGGGGACAGAAGTGCCTGGAACGTGATGCCGACGACGCGGAGATCATCGCCGACATGGCGCGCCACTACAACGAGGAGGAGAAGCCTGACTTGGCCTTCCGGCTGACGGCGCCCTACAACATGCGCCACCCGGAGCAGCTCAACGTGACGCGCCAGCTGGCCCACGCCTATTTCCAGAAGATGGTCTTCCCGCTGGCGACCTACCTCTACCGCCAGCTGCTCGACGAGGGGCTGCGCACGTTCGACGTGGCCTATTCGCTCGGACTATGCTATTTCCAGGACGAGAAGTACGACTCGGCCTACGTCTTCCTGCGCCAGGCTGCCGAGGTGAACCGCCACCAGAACAACAACTGCCTCTATCGCCTCGGCATCGCGGCCATCAAGACGGGGCGGGCCGACGAGGGCGTGGAATATATCAATAAGGTGCTCGAGCAACTGACGCCCAGCCCCGACCTCATCCGTTCGCTCCACGAGGAGCTGGCCGAGGGCTACGCCCAGCTGGGGCGCGACTCGCTCGAGCTGGAGGAGCTGAAGCTCGTGATGGTCCACGGCGGCTATGCCGACATGCAGGTGCTATGGCGCGTGGCGGGATGCTACGAGCGCATCGGCGACGAGGACAACGCCCGCCATGCCTATCGCCAGTTTGTCAGTACGGCGGCCATGCTGCCCCCCGACAAGCGCGACCCGATGGTCGATGCCTGGCTGCGCGAGGCCGAGAAGAAACTGAAATGACCGCCCATGGTCTATCGTCTAAACTCCTAATCTCCCAAACTCCTAAACTCCCAAACTCATGAAACAACTGACACAGAAAGAAGAAGAAATCATGGACCGCTACTGGCAGTATGGTCCCATGCAGATCCGCGAGCTGCAGACGCACTACGACGAGCCGCAGCCGCACGTGAACACACTGGCGACGCTGGTGAAGATCCTCGAGGAGAAGGGCTTCCTGGGCCATCGCGCCCTGACGGCCCGCTGCTTCCAGTATTTCGCCCGTATCTCGCGCGAGGAGTATCGGGGCGGGTCGCTCGCGGCCGTCGTCGACAAACTCTTCGGACACTCCTATCTGAGCGCCGTCTCCACGCTGGTGAAGAGCGAGAAGATCTCGGTCGACGAGCTCAAGGAACTCATCCGCGAAGTGGAAGATAACAGATAAAAGATAAAAGATAATAGATAAGTCATAGAGAACCACGAATTCCACGAATTCCACGAATTTCTCATACTCTGATGTCTATACAAGTGGGAGATAATCCGGGAAATTTCAAAATATAATTTCACAAATTAGGATACATGAAGAAATGATAATTCGAGAAATTCGAGTAATTCGTGGTTCTAAGATACATCCGAAACTTCAGTAAGAAATTATGATGTTGATATATCAGATTAAGGTGGAATTGTGCCTTGTGGTGTTCTACCTGTTGTTCAAACTGCTGCTCAGCCGCGACACGCTGCACCGCTTCAACCGCGCGTTGCTGCTCGTTCTGTCGGCGTCGGCCTTCGTGCTGCCCTGGCTGCACTTGCCCTCGCTGCCTGCGGACACCGCCGCCCAGCAAATCATCATCGGCCCGCTGACGGCTGTCGAGTCTGTTGCGTTGCCAACGCAACCAACTGTAGATGCGGCCCCGCTGCCGCTCCACCTTATTTATTATGTGGGCCTCGCGGCCGTCGTGGCCTGGCAGCTGTGGTCGTTGTGGCAGCTGCGACGCCTGCTGTCCACGGCCACCGCCTGCATCAGTGAGCCCGACGGCGTCAGGGTCCACCTCCTGCCCGCCGACACGGCGCCCTTCAGCTTCTTCCGCCATGTCGCCATCAGTCGCGACGACTATCGCGACAACGCCCGCGAGATCCTCACCCACGAGCGGGCCCACATCCGCCTGGGCCACTCGGCCGACATGCTGCTGATGAACCTGCTCGTCACGATACAGTGGTGGAACCCCGCCGCTTGGCTGCTGCGCCGCGAGCTGCAGCAGATCCACGAATACGAGGCCGATGAGGCCGTTCTCAGAGAGGGAGTCGACGCCCGGCAGTACCAGTTGCTGCTGATACGCAAGTCCGTCGGGAACCAGCTATTCTCGATGGCAAACAATCTTAACCACAACTCATTAAAACAAAGAATCCGTATGATGAAAAGAACAAGAACCTCGCGATGGCAGTTGCTCAAGGCGCTGGCCGTCGTGCCCGTGGCGGGCCTCCTGGCCGTGGCCTGCGGGCAGAAGAGTGAGAAGACTGACGTTGCCGACGAAGAACCGCTGACCGTAGGGGTCGAAGTGCCGGCTGATGCGCCCGAGGTGGCTGTCACAGGCTATGACGGAGGGGCGGAGACGCCCAAGGTGTTCGACGTCGTCGAGCAGATGCCCGAGTTCCCTGGCGGCATGGAGGCCCTGATGCAGTTCATGTCGAAGAACATGAAGTATCCTGATGAGGCCACAAAGGCCGGACAGGAGGGGCGCGTCATCGCTTCGTTCGTCGTCGAGCCCGACGGCCGGGTGACGAATGCGCGGGTCGTCAAGAGCGTCGCCCCGCTGCTCGATGCTGAGGCGCTGCGCGTCATCGGCCTGATGCCCCGCTGGGAGCCCGGCCGCCAGAACGGCGAGGCCGTGCGGGTGAAATACACCATCCCCGTGACCTTCAGACTGCAGTAAATCCCTCTCTCTCGTTTCTGTATAAGCGAGCCGGGCTGTCTCTTTGGCGTGCGAACGTCGCTGAGACAGCCTGCTTCTTTTGAGAGCTGACGTTGCACACGTGGGGTTGGAGTGTGCAAAAACGAAAAAAATCACGGAAAAGTTGTCCGTATATCAAAAAAAGTTTGTAACTTTGCAGCCGCAAAAAAAGTGTATATGTGTTACTTAGAGCGATTTAAGATTGATTTAAAAGTACTTACGCAGGACGTCACGCCCTTGGAGTGGGAGCTCGACGATCGGTTCTTCCAGTCGCTCGAGGGTGCTCAGCTGCAGAGTGGCTCGCTGCATGTGTCGGGGTCTATACGCAAGGCCGTCGGCTTTTATGAGCTCACGCTGCACACGAGCGGCACGGTTCAGGTGGTCTGCGACCGCTGTCTCGACATGATGGATCAGCCCATCGAGGCCGACCTCCGACTGATAGTGAAGCTGGGCCCTGAATACACCGAGGACGATGACCTGATCGTCGTGGACGAGACTGATCCTGTGCTCGCCACGGCATGGTTCATCTACGAGTCAGTCGCACTGGCGGTACCCATCCAGCACGTTCACCAACTTGGCGGTTGCAACGATGCCATGATGCGGGTGCTCGAGGAGCACTCGGCTGCCCGAAGCAGTGATGCGGACGACAAGGAGACTGACCCGCGGTGGGAGGCACTTCTTAAGCTAAAAGTGAAGAGTGAAAAGTGAATCATTTGCTGCCGCTCTGAATTATCGTAAAACGTAAAACATTAAAATAATAAATCAATTATGGCACATCCTAAAAGAAGACAATCAAGTCAGCGTCAGGCCAAGCGTCGCACACACGACAAGGCAGTAGCACCCACATTGGCAGTATGCCCCAACTGCGGAGCTTACTATGTTTACCACACCGTATGCCCCACTTGCGGCTACTATCGCGGCAAGGTGGCTATCAAGATGGAAGACGAAGTCGCTGAATAATCCTTTGCTCTGATAATGGGAAAGATTAACGCGATCATAACTGGCGTTGCCGGCTATGTGCCTGACTATGTCCTCACCAATGAGGAGCTGTCGCGCATGGTCGACACCAACGACGAGTGGATTATGACGCGTGTCGGAATCAAGGAGCGCCGAATCCTTACTGAAGAGGGGCTCGGCACTTCTTATATGGCGCGCAAAGCAGCCAAGGCTCTGCTGAAGAAGACGGGCACGAACCCCGACGAGATCGACGCTCTCATCGTCGCCACCTCGACGGCCGACTATCACTACCCCTCGACGGCCAGCATCGTGCTCGGCAAGCTGGGGCTGAAGAATGCCATGGCCTTCGACTTCTGGGCTGCCTGCTGCGGATTCATCTACTCTCTCGACGTAGCGACGTCGATGATTCAAAGTGGTCGCTACAAGAAGATTCTGCTCATCGGAGCCGACAAGATGTCGTCGGCCACCGACTATAAGGACCGCCAGACCTGTCCGCTCTTCGGCGACGGCGCTGGCGCCGTGATGCTCGAAGCCACCGAGGACACCAGCCTCGGACTGCAGGACAGCTACCTGCGCACCGACGGCATGGGCCTGCCCTTCCTGCACATGAAGGCCGGCGGCTCGGTCTATCCGGCCAGCCACTTCAGCGTCGACCACCGCATGCACTACACCTATCAGGAGGGCCGCACCGTCTTCCGCTACGCCGTAACCAACATGAGCGACGACTGTGAGCTCATCGCCAAGCGCAACGGACTCGACAAGGACAGCATCCAGTGGGTCATCCCTCACCAGGCCAACATGCGCATCATCGAGGCCGTGGCCAAGCGGCTGGAGATGCCTATGGAGAAGGTGATGTGCAACATCGAACGCTACGGCAACACGTCGGCTGCCACCATCCCCCTGGCACTCTGGGAGTATGAACCCAAGCTGCGCAAGGGCGACAACATCATCATGACAGCCTTCGGAGCCGGCTTCGTCCACGGAGCCAACTTCCTGCGCTGGGCCTACGATGGTGCTTAAGCAAGGAAGAGTTGAGAAGTGAGAATTAAGAAGTGTCGGCTATGCCGAGTAAGAGTTGAGAAGTAATAGCAGCGCATTTAATTCTAAATTCTTACATCTTAATCGTAGCTGAGCGAGAATACCTCTTAATTCTAAATTCATAAGTCAATATGCATAAGGCAGGATTCGTCAATATCGTTGGGAATCCCAACGTCGGAAAAAGTACGCTCATGAACCAGTTGGTTGGTGAGCGTATTTCCATTGCTACCTTTAAGGCGCAGACCACGCGCCATCGTATCATGGGCATCGTCAACACCGACGACATGCAGATCGTCTTCTCTGACACGCCGGGCGTGCTGAAGCCGAACTACAAGCTGCAGGAGTCGATGCTCGCCTTCTCGGAGTCGGCCCTCCAGGACGCCGATGTGCTGCTCTATGTCACCGATGTCGTCGAGAATCCCGAGAAGAACATGGACTTCCTCGAGAAGGTGCAGAAGATGCAGATTCCCGTGCTGCTGCTCATCAACAAGATCGACGAGAGCGACCAGAAAACGCTGGGCGACCTCGTCGAGAAGTGGCACTCGCTGCTCCCCAACGCCGAGATACTGCCTATCTCGGCAAAGAACAAGTTCGGCACCGACCTGCTGCTGAAGCGCATCCAGGAGCTGCTGCCCGAGAGCCCCGCCTTCTTCGACAAGGACCAGCTGACGGACAAGCCCGCCCGCTTCTTCGTCTCCGAGATCATCCGCGAAAAGATCCTGCTCTACTACGACAAGGAGATTCCCTACTCGGTGGAGGTCGTCGTCGAGCGCTTCAAGGAGGACGACCGCCAGATCCACATCAACGCTGTCATCTACGTCGAGCGCGAGTCGCAGAAGGGCATCATCATCGGCCATCAGGGCGTCGCCCTGAAAAAGGTCTCCACCGAGGCCCGCAAGACCCTTGAGAAGTTCTTCGACAAGCACATCTACCTCGAGATCTTCGTCAAGGTCGACAAGGACTGGCGCTCCTCGAAGAAGGAGCTCGACAACTTCGGGTATAACCCCGAGTAGGATTGTCATAATCCTAACCCAACACAACCTAAGACTATGATCCTAATGAGAAAGACTTTTCTGCTATTATTGTCTTTAGTCGCTACGGCAATGACCCTCGGGGCAGCCGCTGCGTCCATGCATCGGTCTATTAAGCCGGGACAGCTGTGGCCCGACACCGACGGACGGCACATCAACGCCCACGGGGGCGGCGTGCTGCTGCACGACGGCGTCTACTACTGGTTTGGCGAGCACAAGGCCGAGAACACCAGTGCCGCGCTGGTGGGCGTGACGTGCTATAGCTCGACCGACCTCATGAACTGGCAGAACCGTGGTGTGGCCCTCAGCGTGAGCCAAGAGAAGGGCAGCGACATCGAGAAGGGCTGCATCATGGAGCGGCCGAAGGTCATCTATAATGCTGCGACGGGCAAGTTTGTCATGTGGTTCCATCTGGAGCTGCTCCATCGCGGCTACGAGGCTGCCCGCTTCGGCGTGGCCGTGAGCGACAGGCCTGAGGGGCCTTACACCTTCCTCTACAGCAGTCGTGCCAATGCCGGCCAGTGGCCGCAGGAGTTCACCGCGAAGGACGTCAGCCATGCGCGGAAGCTCAAGATGGCCGACTACGCGGAGTGGTGGACGCCGCAGTGGACAAAGGCTGTCGCCGAGGGACTCTTCATCCATCGCGATCTTGAGGGCGGACAGATGTCGCGCGACATGACCCTCTTTGTCGACGACGACGGGAAGGCCTATCATATCTTCGCATCTGAGGAGAATCTGACCCTGCACATCGCCGAGCTGACGCCCGACTACCTGCACCATACGGGTCGCTACACCCGCGTGGCACCAGCAGGCCACAACGAGGCACCCACCATCTTCCGCCACGACGGCACCTACTGGATGATCACGTCGGGCTGCACAGGCTGGGCGCCCAACGAGGCCCGCATGTTCTCCGCACCCTCCGTCTGGGGGCCGTGGACGCAGCATCCCAACCCCTGCGTCGGTCCCGATGCCCATATCACGTTCGGCGGTCAGGGCACCTTCGTGCTCCGTCAGCCCGACGGACAGCTCATCTTCATGGCTGACATCTGGCGGCCGAAGCATCCCATCGACGCCCGCTACGTCTGGCTGCCCATCACCTTTGCCGACGGCCGGCCCGTCGTCCGTTGGGCCGACGAGTGGCGGCCGCAGTCGTCGCGCGGGCCTCAGGTGAGGCAGAATGTTCCCCTTGACTCCATCCGGATGAGCGACCCCGCCATCCTGGCCGACCAGAAGACCGGCATGTACTACATGACGGGCACGGGCGGCATGATGTGGCGCAGCGCTGACCTGAAGCTGTGGGAAGGCCCTTTCCGCGTGACGGAGTTCGACCGCGAGTCGTGGATGGGTCCCCGGCCGATGATCTGGGCGGCCGAGCTGCATCAGACGGGCGACGGCTACTATTACTACTTTGCCACGTTCACCAACCGCGACGTCAAGATCGACACCGTCAGGGGCAATGTCATCGAGCGCCGTGCCTGTCAGGTGCTGCGTGCCGAACAGCCCATGGGACCCTACCGGGCTTTTGGCGATGCCACCTACCTGCCCGCCGACCGCCCCACGCTCGACGGCACCCTATGGCGCGACGCTGACGGGCGGCCCTATATGGTCTACTGCGGCGAATGGCTGCAGAACTGGAACGGGACGATAGAGAAGATTCAGCTGAAGCCCGACCTCAGCGGGACGGTCGGCGAGCCCACCGTGCTCTTCCGCGCCAGCGACTCGCCCTGGAGCCGCGAGCGCAGCGACGACGGGCAGGTGACGTGGAACAAGGTGACCGACGGCCCGTGGCTGTTCCGCACCGCCACGGGCCGCCTCGGCATGCTCTGGACGTCGTGGGTCTACGATGTCTATACGCAGGGCGTGGCTTACTCTGAGAGCGGCACCCTCGACGGCCCCTGGATTCAGGAGCCCGAGCCCATCACGCCGCCCAACTATGGCCACTCCATGCTCTTCCGCCGCTTCGACGGCCAATGGATGATGTCGGTCCACAGCCACACCACCGACGCCAAGGGCCGCTACGTGCGCGTCCCCCGCCTCTTCGAAGTCGACCTCTCTGGCGACCGCCTCGTCGTCAGGCAATAATCGGCGAGCGCTAATGTGGTGATAAGTTCCCGACAGTAGTCAACGCCCCCTGCCCCCTCTAATCTTAGAGGGGGAGTCAGACAGCGTGCATGCCACCCGCAGCCGCTGGTGTCACTGCGCTCATCTACTCCTGCGGTGGTATCCAACTCCCCCTCTAAGATTAGAGGGGGGCAGGGGGGCGTTGAAATCTCTGGCATTTATCACCATATAGACGAAAAAATCACGCCGTGGATCGGAATCAATCCACGGCGTGATTTTTTGGGGGGGACTTTCCCAATCTATTTCAGACGGCCCGAAGAGTTAAAACCAAGACGCGGTTTATTATTTTCAAGGCTTGAAAATATATTTCCATGCCTTGGTTTATTATTTTCAAGGCTTGAAAATAGTTTTGCCGGGCGCATTTTCTGTTTTTATAAGGTCTGTTTATCCGTTATTCGCGGAACAACCGCTGGGCGAACATGGTGAGATAGATGCGCCAGTTGCGCCAGATGTGGCCGCCGTCATTCTCGTAGTATTCGTAAGGGTAGGCGTGGGCGTCGAGGTAGGTGCGCAGGTCGTTGTTCATCTGCCAGAGGAAGTCGTCCTTGCCGATGGCGATCCAGTAGAGGCGAGGCTTCGAGGCGAAGAGGCGCTCCATCTGGCGGTCGAACGACTCCATGTCCTTCGGCATGCGGGCGGCCGCCGACTGCAGACCGTAGTAGTCGAACATCTCGGGGTAGAGACGCGAGATGCCAAACGTGTGGCCGCCGCCCATGGAGAGTCCCGTCACGGCGCGTGCCGAACGCTTGCGGATGGTCTTGTAGTGGCTGTCGACGTAGTTGACGATATCCATGAAGCTCTCTTCCATCGAGGCCTTGGCACCGCGGTCGCGGAAGGCGTTGCCGTCGGGCGTGTACATGCCCTCGTGCCACCAACCGGGGGCGGCGTTGCAGGTCGGGTTGCCGTTGGGCATGACGACGATCATCGGCACGGCGCGTCCTTCGGCTATCAGGTTGTCCATGATCTGCGACGTCCGGCCCAGGTCGCCCCAGGCTGTCTCGTCGCCGCCGTGGCCGTGGAGCAGATACATCACGGGGAAGCGCTTCTTGCCGTCGTAGGCTGCCGGCAGATAGACGGTCATGCGGCGCTGCTGACCGAGCGTCGGACTGTCGTACCAGACGCGTGAGAGCGTGCCGTGTGGCACGTCGTTCACCTGATAGAGATGGCCCTTGTCGTCGGCCGATCGGCTGACGATGAAGATGTTGCTCAGGGTCGAGATGTCGCGGTTGACATAGCTGTTAGCCGGGTCGATGAAGCGCTGGCCGTCGACGTTCATGCTGTATGAGTAGAGCTCGGGTGCCAGTGCTGCGGTCGTCGCCGTCCAGACGCCGTTCTCCTGTCGGGTCATGGGCAGCGTCTCCTGCTTGATTTCCGCGAAGTCGCCCGTCACGCTCACTTGCTTGGCTTCGGGGGCATAGAGATTGAAAGTCACGGTGCCGTCCTGATTGACGACGGGCGACGTGACACGGGGGCGCATGCCCAGCGCCTGTTGGCCATAGCTGGCAGCTGCGAACATCAGGCAGCATAGCAGCGCCAATGTCGAAGAGTAACGATAGTTTTCCATAATTTATAAGTAACTATTTTATATCAAATACGTTTTTTTCTAACCACGAATTTCACGAATTTCACGAATTTCAATGCGCAGCAATTCGTTTAATTCGTTTAATTCGTTGTTTTTATTTCATCCCGATAATTCATGGTCGCAGAATCACCAGCGGCGGCTTTTCTAACCACGAATTCCACGAATTTCAATGCGCAGCAATTCGTTTCATTCGTTTAATTCGTTGTTTATTTTTCATCCCGATAATATATGGTCGTAGAATCACCAGCGGCGGCGGTCGCGGTTGCCCCACTTGCGGTCGTAGCGGCCCTCGGTGTCCACCTTGCCGCCGAACATGTTCAGGCGGTAGCGCACGTGGAGCATGGCGTAGCTGTTGATGCTGTTGTAGCGCGTGTCGCTGCGGCCCGTGGCGCCCACCCAGCGCTCGTAGTTGCTCTGCTGGCCCAGCAGGTCGTAGAAGTTGAGGGCGACGACGAGCGTCTTCGATTTCAGGAACGTCTTCGAAATCTGTCCGTTCCATATCAGCTCGTTGGTGTTCGACGACGGGTCGTTGAATCCGCGGCGGCTGTGCTCGTGGAGGTTGGTCGAGATCTCCAGCCCGATGGGCAGCCGCAGCATCACCTGTCCGCCGTAGCTGAAGCGCCACGTGTCGAGGTTGGCCGTGGGCTGCAGCTCGTTGCGCGAGTGCTGGTAGTTGACGTTGCCGTCGATGGTCACCTCCAGCCAGTCGTTGCGATAGCTGAGGTTGAGGCGCTCGTTGAGGTTCGTCGTCCGCGTGTGGTTCTTCTCGGCGTCGGCCTGCCGCTGCGCCACGTAGCTGACGTAGTTGTTATAACGCACGCGGGTGTCCGTGCCGATGTTCCAGTGGGCGGCCGAGTCGAGCGCCGTGGTGAAGTTGAATCCGCCGTCAGCGTCCCAGTTGCCGTTGATGTTCTCTGGGCGCGAGGTGCTGCCGCCCGTCGTGGCGTCGTAGCGCACGAGGTTCGAGATCGAGTTGCGCGTGTGGCGGTAGTTGCCGTAGACGACGATGGATCGCTTATGGCGCACGATGTAGTTGTTGTAGTAGACGTTGAGCGAGTTGGTGAACTGCGGCTTCAGGCCCGGGTTGCCCTCGGTGATGTAGAGCGGGTTGGAGTCGTCGCGGATGTCGAGCATCTGCGTGATGTCGGGCTGGCGGGTGTCGCCGCGATAGTGGAGCCAGATGTTCTGCTGGTCGCTGAACTTATAGTGGAAGTCGATGGTCGGGGTGATGTTGACCACGTTGCGGATGGTGTCGACGTAGCGCCCCCGGTAGTCCTGGATGAAGTTGGAGTGCTGGGGCTGGACGAGCAGTCCGACGTTGTAGTCATACTCCTGCTGCCAGTGGCGCAGCGTGAGGCGCATGTTGTGCGTGTAGTTCTTATACTCGGAGAAGCGGCTGAGCTGTCGGTCGAGGAAGGAATCTAATTGAGAATTGAGAGTTGAGAATTGAGAATTTTCGCCGATCCAGGGGTCCCACTGGCGATATTCCGGGCTGATGTCAGCAAAAGGGTTCTGCGGCAGTCGGCTGAAGTCATACGTCAGGCGGTCGCTCTTGTTCTGGCTGTAGCGCAGCTCGTAGTTGGCCTGCAGGTGGGCGCCCTTCCATAGCGGTTCGCTGTAGGTGGCGCTGAGGACGTAGCCCTTGTTGTCCGACGGCGTCGTGCTGTATCGGGCGGTGAAGTAGGTGGAGTCCTGCCCGGCCTGGTTCTGGATGCGATAGAGGTGGACCTCGTTGTTCGATGCGTTGCGGTTGTCATTGTCGCCCATGTTGCCTTCCACGCGCAGGGTGATGTTGCGGCCGCGCGGATTGAGGCGGCGGTAGAGCTGGATCATGGCCCAGGCGCTCTTGTTCTCGCCGTAGCTGAGGCTGGCGCTACGGTTGTGGTTGACGATGTAAGGATCGAGGACCGACGACTGGGAATTGATCATGCTCAGCGGGTCGTCGGCATAGAGGTAGGGGTCGTCGCTGAAGGTGGCACTGGTGCCTGTCGACGTGCCGTCGTCGCTGCCCAGGCTGCCGTTGGCGCGCACCAGCAGGTTGGTCAGCGTGTCGGGCCGCCACTCCACGCGCATCTCGCCGTTCCAGTTGTTTCGGCGCGAGAGCTGCTTCGACGTGTTGTTGGCGAACGTGCGGTAGTCCTGGCTGTAGAAGTTCTCGCTGGAGCCCGAGTTCTCGTTGTCGCCGTCGCGGTGGTTCCATCTGATGGAGGCGTCGGCCTTCAGCCGCTTGCCGTCGTCGTAGTTGAGGTTGGTGCCCACCGTCTTGTTGGCGTTCAGGCCCCGGCGGTTCCACCAGCCCGCGTTCTCCTCCTTGTTGTTCAGGTTGCCCATCAGCACCAGCCGCGTCTTGTCCGTGAACGAGCTGACCATGCCGCGCGAGGCATAGCGGTGGTGGGTGCCGCCGGCCAGGTCCATGTTGGTCATGTAGCCGCGGTTCATGCCCCGCTTGATGGTGAAGTCGAGCACGGTTTCCTTGTTGCCGTCCTCGATGCCGGTGATGCGGGCCTGGTCGCTCTGCTTGTCGTAGAACTTCACGTTCTGGATGATGCTCACGGGCAGGTTCTTCAGCGCCGTCTCCACGTCGCCCAGCATGAACTCCTTGCCGTCGAGCATGATCTTCTTCACCTGCTTGCCGTTGATGGTGATGTTGCCGTCGTCGTCGACCTCAGCGCCGGGCATGCGCTTGATGAGCTCCTCGACGGGCGACCCCTCGGGCGTGCGGTAGGCCTCGGGGTTATAGACCAGCGTGTCCTTGCGCACCACCACTTGGGCGGCGCGACCCGTCACGACGGCCTCCTTCAGCATGACCGTCTCCGGCGCCATGCGCAGGTCGCCCAGCTCCTGGTTCTCGCCGCGACGCAGCGCCACCTCGCGCTCTATCGTCTGATAGCCGAGCGACGAGATGCGCAGCCGGTAGATGCCGTTCGAGGGCGCCACGACGGAGAAGTTGCCCCGCTCGCCCGAGATCGTTCCGCCGACGAACGAGCTGTCCTTGGCCCAGAAGAGCTGCACGGTGGCCTGCGCCATCGGCTCCTTCGAGTCGCGGTCGGTCAGGTGTCCGCTGATGGTCAGCGACTGTCGTGTCTGTGCTTCGATGCTTGTGATGGCTATTCCGAAAAGAAGAACAACGATGAGAGCTATGATTTTGTGTTGCATGCTTGATGAGTAGTGTCTGTTGGCGAGCAAAGTTACTAATAAATAATGAGACATCCTCCCTTTTTGCTTTTTTTTGTGATATTATAGCAGAATGATGACAATTTGTAGTCTATTTAACGTTTTTTATATTCGATTTTGTCGATGAATAGGTTTTATTTCCTATTTTTGTAGCACCAACAGAAGCAGACAGAACAGTGAAGACCCCTTTTGCTGCCCACTCCTGATCTAAAGAACGAAAAACGTTTCACATTAAATATTAAGTTTATGGTAAGATTTCTACTTAACATTGCAGTCGCACTCCTTTTGACCACGAGTGTGCAAGCCTCCGACATCGTCTACAACCTGGGCGCAGGCACCACCTACTACGGGACGGGCCAGAGCCGCAACGAGACCTACGACGTCGCCCTTCGCATCACCGACCCCGCACTCGTGGGCTGCCAGGTGACGGGCGTGCGCATCTATCTCAGCTCGGTCGACGGCATCAGCGCCACCAAGGCGTGGCTCTCGAAGGACATCGCCGTGAAGTCGATGAAGTTCACGGGCGCCGATGTGGAGACCGTCGACTTCGAGGCTGTCAAGGGCAACAACGAGGTGGCCTTCACCCCTTACACCATCACCGACGAGGGCCTCTACGTGGGCTATACGCTGACGGCCGCCAAGGACGTGGCCACGCAGCCCATCCGTCTCTGCCGCTCCTATTCGGCTGACGGCTTCTTCATCCACACCTCGGGCCTCTATCGCTCGGGATGGCGCAGCATCGGCCTCGACGAGGGCTCGCTGGCTATCGAGGTGCTGCTCAGCGGCGACTTCAGCGACCATGCCGCCACGGCCATCGACGTGCCTGAGGTGAACGCCAAGACCAACTCGCAGAATCAGATCGACTTCCTCGTGAAGAACCAGGGCACGAAGGGTCTCCAGAGCATCGACTACACCATCGAGGTGGGCGGTGCGACGGCCGACTATCATGCCGACCTCAATCCCGCCGTGGCCGGCTACTACGGCCGCACCTATGCCCTGACGGCCAATCTGCCGATGGTGACGGAGAAGGGTGCCTTCCCCATCAATGTAGAGGTGACGCGCGTCAACGGCCAGCCCAACGCCAGCGCGACGCCCGTCGGCTCGGGCTTTGCCAAGTTCTACAACACGCTGCCCGTGAAGCGCCCCGTCTGCGAGGAGTTCACGGGTCTGTGGTGCGGCTGGTGCCCCCGCGGCTTTGTCGGCATGGAACGCATGGCCGAGAAGTATGGCGATGACTTCGTCGGCATCTGCTACCACAACGCCGATGCGATGGAGATCATGCCCTCCTCAAACTTCCCTGCCTCCATCCCCGGATTCCCCGCTGCCGACCTTGACCGTGCTATCGTCATCGATCCCAACCTGCACGACATCGAGCTCGGGTGGTCGTGGTACAGGGAGCAGTTCGCACCCCTGGCCGTCGACGTCGCCACGGAGCTCGACGGCGACAACCTCAACGTGACGGCCTACGTCGTCTCGCCCCTCGACATGGACGACGACCGCTATCAGCTCTCCTTCGTCCTCAAGCAGGACGGCATGCAGAACAGCACGTGGCAGCAGGCCAACTACTACGGCGGCCGCGACGACCTCCGCGACGACGTCATGGACTGGTTCTGCGACCAGGGCTCCTACGTCTCGGGACTGGTCTACAACGACGTCATCGTCGCCTGGTCGGGCCGCGATGGCATCGAGGGCTCGCTGCCTGAGCACTACGACGGCGACGTGACCTACAGCTACACCTACACCTTCGACCTCAACGGCGTCGTCAACACCAGCGGCAAGAACCTCGTGCAGGACCGCTCGAAGCTGACGGGCATCGCCCTCGTCATCGACAAGACCACGGGTGAGATCGTCAACGCCCATCAGGCTCTCGCCGGCACCAGCACCGTCACCGCTATCGACCGCCCCGCCACGAGCCCCGACGAGGTCGTCACCAAGACCCAGTTCTTCGACCTGCAGGGCCGCCGCGTGCTCAGCCCCGCCCCGGGCAGCATGCTCATCCGCTCAGAGACGCTCCGCAACGGCCAGGTGCGCACCCGCAAGGTGATTTATTAACCCTAACATATTATCAACCTTTAAAATCAAAAAGCTTATGAAGAAGATTACTTTCCTCACTGCACTCCTGTGCATGGCTGCCTTCAGCGTGAAGGCACAGACCACGGCCCTGTCGATAGCCTCGCTGACGGCCGGACCAGCCGAGATGAACATCGCAGCACAGCAGGCCCCGCCGCAGGGACGCATCAGCGCTCGCTTCAAGGCGCCCATCTCCGTTCAGCCCCAGGGCAAGGCCTATGAGCTCAGCGGCAGCTTCACGGGCGGCCTCTACTCCAACGGTCAGGTCACCGTAGGCTCCTACAGCCGCGTCAGCAAGGTCGTCGAGGGCGACGACGGCTTCGTCTACATCTACAATCTGCCCACCCTGCTCGGCCCCCAGACCTGGGTCAAGGCTGAGCGCGTCGGCGGCGACATCATTGAGATCCGTCGGCAGGTGGTCTATGAGGCCTATGGCGGTCAGGAGTATGTGCTCGTGCCCATGCGTTGGCAGTATACCGACGAGGCTACCGGAGCTGGCGAGTTCGTCGAGATTGAGGACGGCGTCATCCAGCTCTATTATAAGGACGGCGTGCTCCGCTCTGTGGCTGAGGATCCCTTCCGCACCGGCGTCGTCATCGGTTCCGTCCTGGGCAGCGAGGCCAGCGGCTACAGCTTCACCGGACGTGCCGAGTGGAACCTCGACTATGCGCCTATCACCGATGTGAAGGCCACCCTGCCTGAAGGTCTTGAGCCCGAGCAGATGATCATGCGCAGCATCAGCAGCAAGGACAAGAGCACCGTCTTCGCTCCCATCAACGTGGCCATCACCGACACTGAGGTCTATCTCAACGTCTACGAGGATGCCTACGTCAAGGGTACCATCGAGGGCGACAAGGTCACCTTCATGCGCGGTCAGTATCTGGGTGCCAACTTCTACTATGGCTACGCGATGTACTTCGAACCCGGCTACATCGAGGAGAAACTCGACGAGAACGGCGAGGTGGTCGGTCTGCAGGCCAAGCCCTGCGACAAGATTGTGCTCGACTACGACCGCGAGGCCCGCAGCCTCAAGAGCGACAGCATCTGGGTCATCAATGCCGGCAAGATCAATGGCGACTTCTACGGACTGAGCGTCACGTGGGCTCCCTACATCCAGCCCTTCGCCGAGGTGGCCGCCGTGCCTGCCGATCCCGTGATCACGGCCTACAACGCCACGCTCGACCAGTGGGGCTACAACGCCCTGCAGTTCAACATCCCGACGGCCGACGTTGACGGCAACTACATCCTGCCTGATAAGCTCACGTGGCGCGCCTTCATCGAGGGTGAGCCCTTCATCTTCACCCCTGACGACTATTCCGGCATCAGCGAGGATATGGAAGAGGTGCCCTACGGATACATCGATGGCAACTACGACATCTACACCACCTTCTTCACCATCCCCTTCTACGTCGAGGAGAGCGTCGGCATACAGTCGATCTACCGCGGCGGCGGCGAGACCAACTACTCGAACATCGTGACCATCGACGTCAACACGCTCGAGATAACCACAGAGCCCTATCTGCCCACAGCCATCCAGACGGCTGAGAGCGACGCCCAGGTGACCGCCGTCGTCTGTCACGACATGGCCGGACGCCTCGTCAGCCCCAACGCCAAGGGCCTCAAGCTGATGACCCTGAAGCGGGCCGACGGCACGCAGAAGACGGTCAAGATGATCCGTTAAGGCATCATTTCCCTAAGCGACCTTACGGTCGCAAACTTCCCTGGCGGCCTGCATCGCGTGGTGCGGGCCGCCGTTCTTTTTGTCCGTGGGTTTGACAAAACACCCTCCGAGTGGCCCTTGCCCGTTCTTCATTGCAGCCCCAGCCGCGTTGACGCCTTGCTGCATGTGGCCCGCATGGTCCATTTTGCGCGAAAACGCGAAAATCAGATTGGCACTGACTTCCAGAGCGCCTCCGTCAAAGTGTCACCCGCCTTCTTGACACCAATGACACTTTGCAACGTCGTTCAAGACAGCCTACTTTCAATATGACATTTTTTTGGGGCAGTATCACAGTATCACAATACCACAATACCATTTGCAGGATTGAAAAGTTAGAAAATATGATATTAAAAATTTTATATAATTATATATATATAATTATATAAAATTATATCCAATATTTTTGACCTCTTATGTTTTCTGCAAAATGGTATTGTGGTATTGTGGTATTGCGTTGACATGTCCTTTTGTCGAGGGGAGTAAGCCTCCCCCGGCCCCTCCGAAGGAGGGGAGCTGCTGCGCCGTCATCCCCGTCAGAATTGTTGATGCCTTGTTGTCTTGATGTCCTTTTGTCTTGATGTCAAAAACGGCGGAGGGGATCGGGGGAGTTAGAGCGCCGTTGTGTGGCAAGAACAATGCTGTAACGTGCTGGGAGAGAGGGCGTACCGTTGTCGGCGAACGAAATAAATTTGAAATAAAAGTCGGGAAAAATTGGAATCGGGCATTTTATTTCGTACCTTTGCATCGTGGTTCGGGATCGATAGCGCGCAGGATTCCAAAGACCACACACACGAACCTGCTTACTAACCATCAAAGACTCACAGTGATTAAGGCAAAGCTTTTTTACCGAATGTCTTAGGACATGGTCAACAACGAGAAGACGCTGGGCAAGTTCTACGCCCGCCTCGCCCACACCGAGACGTTGTGGGGACTGGAGCAGCAGGCTGAGCACATCATGTGAATGACGTCGTCAGCGGAAGCGGATGGCCAGCACAGGAGCGACGGCACCGCCGGGACGGCGGTCGGCAGGCAGGCTGACGTGGAGGCCGTCGGCATCGGCCGAGTAGGGCAGGGGCCCGTAGCCGAGCAGTTCGACGGCTGCCACCTGGCGACGCTCCAGCGTGGCGGTGGTGGCGAGGCTCCGGATGCAGGCGGCGTTGCCGGCGGGCCAGTCCATGAGTGTGGCGTAGAGGGTGTCGTCCTTCTGGTTGAAGCGGATGTCGTCGGCCGTGTAGTTCTGACCCTCGTTGAAGCCTTGGTCGTTCAGGGGGTTGGTGGCCTCGGCCAGCGGGCCTTCGCCGAAGGTGACCCAGGGTCGGGTGCCGAAGATGCTCTCCTTGTTGACGTCCATCCATTCCTTGATACCCATGAGGATGGCGCGCTCCTTCTCGTCGATGGTGCCGTCGGCACGGATGGGGATGCTGAGCAGCAGACAGCCGTTCTTGCTCACCACGTCGACGAGCATGCGCACGACGGTGGCGGCCGACTTGTAGCGGTCGCGGTAGTAGACGCTGCGGTCGTAGTGCCAGTGGCCGATGCAGGTGCAGGTCTGCCAGGGCAGCGGCTGTGCACGGTCGGGGATGCCTCGCTCGACGTCCCATAGCATCAGTTGCTTCTGCTCGTCGTTGAGAATCTTGCCTGTGGCGACGACTTGCGGATGGCCGCCATGGCGGTTGGCGCTGTGGTTGTAGTAGTGGGCCAGGATGTTCTGGCCGATCTGGTCGTCGCAGCCGTAGAAGGGCAGGACGGTGTCGTCGAAGTAGAGAATCTGCGGGTCGTAGTCGTTGATGAGCTGCAGCACGCGGTTCTGCAGCTTGCGCTTGAAGGCCTCCGAGGGCTGCGAGGCGCCGTTCTTCCAGTCCCAGTGGCGGCCCATGGTCGAGGCGTCGTCCCATCCCTGGCTGGGCTCATGGCGCTGGGCGTAGAGCTCCTGCGGGTCCAGACCCTTCCACCATTTCTCTGTGCCGTCGGCGTTGGGCCGGTAGCCGTCCTCGCGGGTCAGGTTGCCGTCGTACTTCTGGGCTATCTCAAGCCATGTCCACGTGTGGGAGCCATGGATGCTGACACCGAGCGGAAGTCCGTACTTGCGACAGGCCTTAGCCCACTCCTTGACGATGTCGCGCCGTGGCCCGACGCGCACCGAGTTCCACTCCTGGTAGGGACTGTCCCAAAGGTCGAAGTTGTCGTGGTGCTGTCCGAGGGCGAAGAAGAACTGCGCACCGACGCTCTTGTAGAGGCTGACGAGCTCGTCGGGATTCCAGTGCTCGGCCTTCCAGGCATGGCAGAGGTCCTTGAGTCCGAAGTCCTTGGGGTCGCCGAAGTGCTCCTTGTGGTATTTGTTCTGACGGTCGCCCTCGAAGTACATCCCGCGGCCGTACCAGTCGCCGGCTTCGGCCTGGCACTGCGGTCCCCAGTGGGCCCAGATGCCGAACTTGGCATCGCGGAACCACTCCGGACATTCCCATTGCTTCAGGCTCTCCCAGTTGGCCTCGAAGGGGCCTTGCTCTATAGCCACGTCCTTGGGCTGCTGTGCTGAGGTGCTCATGGCGGTCATCATCGCCAGAACCATGATGATGTGTCTTGTCATAATGTGCAAATGTTATTATTCCTGTCAGTTCAATTCCGATTAAGTCTTCGTTCAGAGTGCGATGTCGAGCGTGGCGCCGGCGGCGGCCCGAACGGCGGTCTCCACGTCAGAGACGGGCTGTGCGGCGTAGTCATAGGGAGGGGCGAAGTAGTCGGCATCGCCGTAGCGCTCCTCGTGGTCGTCGGCTCCGAGACATCGGCGGAAACGTATGTTGTAGTCGCGGAACTCGGGCTTCGACGAGGAGGGCGTCTGGAATAGGCGCGTGTCCTCGCCAAGACGGAAGACGCAGCCCTCGGCCAGCACGTTGGAGCGGAAGCGCGCCTGGATGTAGACGGAGGCGACGCTGCTCGCATAGAGGCAGTTGAGCAGATGAATGCTGCCGAAGCGCACGAAGGGCATGCGGGCGCGGCAGCCCTCGTCCCACCAGCAGTGGTCGAAGGTGGTGCGCAGGCGGCCGACGCAGCGCTGGTCGCGGTCGTTGGAGCCCCAGAGGCAGCTGAAGCGGTGGTCGCTGTTGTGGTCGTCGTTGGTGTCGTCGGCCAGCTTGGGCCACGGCTGTCGCAGATAGCGGAAGCGGCACCACGAGACGGTGATGAGGTCGGATCCGGCGTTGCAGTCGAAGTTGCCGTCCATGCCGTCCTGGAAGTCGCAGTGGTCCACCCAGATGCGCTCCGACCGCGAGATGCAGAGGTTGTCGTTGGCATCGCGGTCGAAGGCCCCCGGCCCGATGAACGTGATGTTCTGGAGCACGATGTTGCGGCAACGGTCGAAGAGGAGGATGCCCGTGGAGTCCTTGTCGAGCGTGTAGCGGTCGTTGACAAGTGCCGAGCCGGTCAGCCCGATGAGGCTCTTGTTGGCGACGCTCTTCACGCGCAGCAGGCCCGGCAGGCTGATGCGCCCCTTCAGGTAGATGGTGCATGGTGTCGAGTCGTTCTGTGCGAGGGCCCCGCGCAGCTCGTCGGCAGTGCTGACGACGACGGCGTTCTGTCCCTGTCCGCCGTCGGTGGTCCCACCTGTGGAAGCCCATCCGACGGGCTGTGCCGTCAGGCTGACGGTGGCCATGAGGGCCAGCATGAGCATGATGTTTCTGAGTTTCATTTTCTCGTTATTTTTGTGTTTAGGCCGCAAAGATACGAAAAGTCGGGCGAAATGCAAAAGGAAATCTGGGTTTTCTTCTCAATTCTCAATTATTATTCGTAACTTTGCACCCAAATTGCAATTTGTATGGGAAATTTAGTAGCCATCGTGGGGCGCCCCAACGTGGGGAAGTCCACTTTATTTAACAGACTGACAAAGAGCCGGCAGGCCATCGTGAGCGACGAGGCCGGCACGACGCGCGACCGCCAGTACGGCAAGTGCGAGTGGAACGGCCGTGAGTTCTCCGTCGTCGACACGGGCGGCTGGGTGGTCAACTCGGACGACGTCTTCGAGGAGGAGATCCGCAAGCAGGTCGTCATTGCCACGGAGGAGGCCGACCTGGTGCTCTTCCTGTGCGACATCAAGAACGGCGTGACCGACTGGGACATGGACGTGGCCCAGATTCTGCGCCGCTCGAAGCTGCCGATTGTGCTCGTGGCCAACAAGGCCGACGACAACCGCGACCTCTATGGGCAGTACGACTTCTACAAGCTGGGTCTGGGCGACCCCTTCTGCATCAGCGCCGCCACGGGCTCAGGCACGGGCGACCTGCTCGACCATATCCTCGAGGTGCTGCCCGAGAAGCAGACCGACGAACTGGAGGAGGGCATCCCCCGCTTTGCCGTCGTGGGCCGTCCTAACGCCGGCAAGTCGAGCCTTATCAACGCCTTCATCGGCGAGGACCGCCACATTGTCACCGACATTGCCGGCACGACGCGCGACTCCATCTACACGCGCTACGACAAGTTCGGCTTCGACTTCTACCTGGTCGACACGGCCGGCATCCGCCGCAAGAACAAGGTGACGGAGGACCTGGAGTTCTACTCCGTCATGCGCTCCATCCGCGCCATCGAGAACTCGGACGTCTGCATCCTCATGATCGACGCCACGCGCGGCATCGAGGCGCAGGACATGAACATCTTCCAGCTGATCCAGAAGAACTCGAAGTCGCTGGTCGTCGTGGTCAACAAGTGGGACCTCGTCGAGGACAAGTCGCAGGCCGTCATCTCCACCTTCGAGGACGCCATCCGAAGCCGCATGGCACCCTTCCGCGACTTCCCCATCATCTTCGCCTCGGCCCTGACGAAGCAGCGCATCTTCAAGGTCCTGGAGACGGCCAAGGACGTCTACCTGAGCCGCAAGATCAAGATCGGCACGTCGAAGCTCAACGAGGTGATGCTGCCGCTCATCGAGGCCACGCCGCCGCCCTCGATCAAGGGCAAGTATATCAAGATCAAGTATGTCTCGCAGGTGCCCGACACGCAGATTCCGACGTTCATCTTCTATGCCAACCTGCCGCAGTACGTCAAGGAGCCCTACAAGCGCTTCCTCGAGAACAAGATCCGCGAGAACTGGAAACTGACGGGCTCGCCCATCAATATTTTTGTGAGGCAGAAATGACAGATAAAGTGAGAAGTGAGAAGATGGAAGTGAGAAGTTTTATTAGTTGTGTACGCAAATTTAAGTCGTGCAGACATGGCGCGTGCCATATGCCCAAAGTGTTAACAAAACTTTTCACTTCTCACTCCTCACTTCTCACTGCTCTATTGCTTCTCACTTCTCACTTCTCACTTCTCACTTCATCTTGCTCCGACTCTCGTTCCGACCTGGAGCGGGCGCAGGAGGGGGCGATGGTGGCAGCGCAGGTCTACTATAGGCAGCTGGCCGAGGGACGCTGCGACCAGTTCCTTGCCGCCAAGATGGGGGCCGACAGCCTGCCACAGGGCTATCGGGAGCAGCTCGTGGCCTGCTATAAGCAGTTTGTGGCCCAACAGAAGCGTGCCCACAAGGGCATTGCCGACGTCACGGCCACGAGGGCCGAGATGGACTCGGCAGCCAACGAGATGCAGGTGTTCCTGATGCTCAACTATGTCGACAGCACGCGCGAGGAGATTGTCGTGCCGATGGTGGCGCATCGCGGGTCGTGGCTGATGAAATAGCGGCTGGTTTTAGTCCCGATGTTGTCTGTTTTTATCATTTCTCTTGTCTATTCTTGTCACTTCCTTGTCTTTTTTTGAGGAAAGGCGACCCTTTTGTTTGTTTTTTTGCTGTTTATTTGTATCTTTGCACCAAAGATTTTAAAGACACAGAACAAATGATACAGCGTATTCTATGGGCACTTGGCCTTTTTTTTGCCACCTGTCTGACGACGTCAGCGGCCGACGGCATCGACCGCTTCGACTCCCTGGTGGCGGCCTACGAAAAGGCCGGCGGGCAGAAGCGTCTGGCTCTGGGGCGCGACATCATCGCCCTCAGCGCCACGCAGGAGGAGCTCGTCGGCACAACGCTTAGCATCGGCAACTCGACGCCGCGCGACTCGGTCGACTTCATCGTGTGGTTTGCCGCCGAGCGCTTCTACTATGCTAACTCTTACTTCGAGGAGAGTCTCGACTATATCGACCGTGCCCTGGCGCTGGCCAAGGGCAACAACGTGGAACTGCATGCCACGCTGCTCTGCGACCGTGGCTACTGTCTGTTCAAGACTAGCCACAACACCGCTGCGGCTGAGGCCGAGCTCGAGGCGGAGCGCTTCGCTCGGGAGCACGGACAGCTGATGTCGCTCGCGCGTTCATATAATTATCTGGCCATCATCGACCTCAGCCTGGGCTACATTGACGAGGCGAAGCACTTCGTCGGGAAGGCCCTGGAGACCGACCGGCTGACGGGCTCCGACCGCAACACCCACAACTATCTGGGCATCGCCTGCGAGGTGTACAACGTGGCGAAGGAGCCCGACAAGGCCGTGGAGTACGGCCTGCAGGCTGTGGAGGCCGCCCGCCGCATCGGCTACGACGCCGGCGTGGTGAACCACCTCTCGCAGCTCTCCTATGCCTACAACCGTCAGGGCAACCTGGAGAAGGCCCTCGAGATGTCGCGTCAGGCCGTCAGCACGGTCGAGCAGATGGAAGTTGTCGATCGTAACCTGTTGGCAATCAGTCTGGAGTATGTGGCCTACAACCTGCTCGACATGAAACGCAACGCTGAGGCGGTGCCCGTCATCCGACGCGCCATCGCCCTGCAGCAGGAGATGGGCAACAAGCGCAGCGTCTGCTACGACCACAAGTCGCTGGCCGAGGCCCTCGAGCCTTCCGACCCGCGAGGCGCACTGAAGGCGATGCGCCGCTACTCGCAAATGATGGACTCGCTGCACAACGACCAGATGCATCAGATGCTGAGCCGCGCCAACGCCGAGGTGCACAACGACGTGCTGCAGAGCGAGAACGAGCAGCAACGGCGCGAGAAGCGCATCTTTGTCATCACGTCCCTGATTGTGGCCCTGCTGGCCCTGGCCGTCATCGCTGCCCTCGTGTATGCCGTCCGCACCCGCAGCCGCACGGTGAAGACCATCCGCCGGCTGCAGGCTGTCCGAGAAGAGTTCTTCACCAACATCACCCATGAGTTCCGCACGCCGCTGACCGTCATCAAGGGTCTGTCGGAACAGAAGGAGATACCCGCCATCACCCGCAATGCCGACCACCTGCTGACGCTCGTCAACCAGCTGCTCGACATCGCCAAGGTGAAGGCCAGCGTGGGCGATGCCCGTTGGGAGCGCACCGACATCGTGCCCCAGCTGGCGATGCTCGTCGAGAACTATCAGGAGGCGGCCGGCAGCCGTGGCGTCAGCCTGACCTTCCAGCCCGAGACGGAGTCGGCCGTAGTCGACCACGTGGCCGACTACGTGCAGAAGGTGGTCGACAACCTCTTGGTCAACGCCCTGAAATACACTGCCGAGGGCGGCTCCGTCGTTCTCAGCACGCATCAGGATGGAGGGCAGCTGCAGATCGTCGTCAGCGACACCGGGCAGGGCATCCATCCCGAAGACCTGCCTCACATCTTCGAACCGTTCTATCAGAGCCGTTACACCCCGACAGCGCCCGGCTCGGGCATCGGACTGGCCTTCTGCCGTGAGATTGCCACCGCCTCGCGCGCCACTATCACCGTTGCGAGCACCCTGGGGCAAGGCTCCACGTTCACCGTCAGCATGCCCCTGCGCCAGAAGGACATCACGCCGTCGATGCAGAGCGAGCCGCTACGGCCGGCTGAGGTGGCCGTCCCGATGGCGCCCGCCGCTCGCAATGATGCCCCTGTGGATGAGGCTGGTGCGGCTGACGACACCTCGCTGCGCGTGCTCGTCGTCGAGGACAACCGCGACGTGGCCGACTATATCGGCAGCGTGCTGGAGAAGGACTATGAGGTGGCCTATGCTGCTGACGGCGAAGAGGGCCTGCAGAAGGCTGAGCAGCTGGTGCCTGACGTCATCCTGACCGACGTGATGATGCCGGGCATGGACGGTCTGGAACTCAGCAGGCGCATCCGTGGCAACATGGTGACCGACCATATCCCCATCATCGTCATCACCGCACGCGTCACCGACGACGACCGTCTGCAAGGCATCGAAGCGGGGGCCGACGCCTACCTGACGAAGCCCTTCCGCCCCGATGAACTGCGGCTGCGCATCGCCAAGCTGCTCGAACAGCGGCGCCGCCTCATCGAGAAGGCCCAGCCGCAGATTGCTCCGGCCGGCAGTCGGCACGCCATTCACGACGCGTCTGCCCTGCCCTTATCCGAGAAACGGGCCAAGAATGCTCCGCTCTTCCTCGACCGTCTCGACGAGGTGATCCTGCGCCTGATGGCGAAGGGCTACGTGGATGCTACGGCGGTGGCCAAGGAGATGAACATGAGCCTGTCGCAGTTCTCACGCAAGTTGCGGGCCGTCTCGGGCCTGTCGCCGGCGGTCTACATCACCCGCCGACGCCTGGAGGAGTCATGCCGCATGCTTGAGCAGGGCCCGGAATCGATCACCGAGGTGGCCACTCAGTGCGGCTTTGCCGACGTGGCCCACTTCTCGCATGCTTTCCGCCGCGCCTATGGCGTCAGTCCGACGCAATATATGAAGGAGAAAATGAATAATTAACCTTAAAAATTGACGAAGTGGTCTCGCCTTGGCAAAAAAAGAATAATTCTTTTTGCATTTCGCCCGACTTTTCGTAACTTTGCAGCCAAATTTGCAAATTAATTATTATTATGGCACAACAAGAAGACGTTTTCAAGAAGATTGTATCTCATTGCAAGGAGTATGGGTTCGTGTTCCCATCAAGTGACATCTACGACGGACTGGGCGCAGTCTATGATTACGGCCAGATGGGCGTAGAGCTGAAAAACAACATCAAGCAGTACTGGTGGCAGTCGATGGTGTTGCTCCACGAGAACATCGTGGGCATTGACTCTGCCATCTTCATGCACCCCACCATCTGGAAGGCCTCCGGCCACGTCGATGCCTTCAATGACCCCCTGATTGACAACCGCGACTCGAAGAAGCGCTATCGTGCCGATGTGCTCATCGAGGACCAGATAGCTAAATACGACGAGAAGATCCAGAAGGAGGTCGAGAAGGCCCGCAAGCGCTTCGGCGACAGCTTCGACGAGGCGAAATATCTGGAGACGTCGCCCCGCGTGGCCGAGACGAAGGCCAAGCGCGACGCCCTCCATGAGCGCTATGCCAAGGCCATGCAAGGCCCCGACCTGGAGGAGCTGCGCCAGATCATCCTCGACGAGGAGATCGTCGACCCCATCAGCGGCACCCGCAACTGGACCGACGTGCGCCAGTTCAACCTGATGTTCTCCACCGAGATGGGCTCCACAGCCGACGGCTCGATGAAGATCTATCTGCGCCCGGAGACGGCTCAGGGCATCTTCGTCAACTACCTCAACGTGCAGAAGACGGGCCGCATGAAGATTCCCTTCGGCATCGCCCAGATCGGTAAGGCATTCCGCAACGAGATCGTCGCCCGCCAGTTCATCTTCCGCATGCGTGAGTTCGAGCAGATGGAGATGCAGTACTTCGTCAAGCCCGGCACCGAGCTGGAGTGGTTCCAGAAGTGGAAGGAGACCCGCATGAAGTGGCACCTGAACCTGGGCTTCGGCGCTGAGAACTACCGCTTCCACGACCACGACAAGCTGGCCCACTACGCCAACGCTGCCACCGACATCGAGTTCCACATGCCGTTCGGATTCAAGGAGGTCGAGGGCATCCACTCGCGCACCAACTTCGACCTGTCGCAGCACGAGAAGTTCTCGGGCAAGCAGATCAAATACTTCGACCCGACGACCAACGAGTCGTACACCCCGTACGTCATCGAGACCTCCATCGGCGTCGACCGCATGTTCCTCTCCATCATGTGCCACAGCTATGAGGAGGAGAAACTCGAGAACGGCGAGACCCGCGTCGTCCTCAAGTTGCCAGCAGCCCTGGCCCCCGTGAAGCTGGCCGTCATGCCGTTGGTCAAGAAGGACGGACTGCCCGAGAAGGCCCGCGAGATCGTCAACGACCTGCGCTTCCACTTCAACACGCAGTACGACGAGAAGGACTCCATCGGCAAGCGCTATCGCCGTCAGGACGCCATCGGCACGCCCTATTGCGTCACCGTTGACCACGACACGCTTCAGGACGGCTGCGTCACCCTCCGCTTCCGCGACACCATGCAGCAGGAGCGCGTCCGCATCGAGGATCTCTGCAAGATGATTGAAGACAAGGTCAGCATCACCTCGCTGCTGAAGAAACTCTAAGTATGATTAAGTTACAGACCCCACCCCCAGCCCCTCCCCTTGAAGGGAGGGGAGTGGCTGCGCCGTCATCCCCGTCGGACTAAGCACCAGCCAACTCCTCTCCTTTGAGGAGGCCGGGAGGGGGTCACTCCCCTCCTCCGGAGGGGTCGGGGAAGGCTACTCCCCTCCCTTCAAGGGGAGGGGTCGGGGGTGGGGTCTGTGACTAAATCCATTTGTACCAAGTTTTTTACGTCCACTAAAAAACAGATAAGCAGCATGAAGAATTGGATAATAGATCGACTGAAGAGCTTCGTCTATATACTTCTGCCCCTGACAATCGGAGGATGGACCATCGCCTCATGCTCTGAGAGCGACGACGACGAAGGCGAATACAGCAACTGGAAAGAGCGCAACGAACAGTACTTCGCTTCGCTCGAGGACTCGCTTCGGGCCCACCCGACGACGTGGCTGAAGCTGAAGAGCTTCACGCTCGACGAGGCGAGCGAGGGTAAGCCGACTGACTATATCTACGTGAAGGTTGTCGAGGCCGGCGAGGAGGGCGAGAATCCCATGTACACCGACTCGGTGCGCGTCAGCTATCAGGGACGCCTCATTCCCACTGCCACTTATCCCGAAGGCCGTGTCTTCGACGGCACCGTCTATGGCAAATATAGCCATGTGACCAATGCCACAGCCCGACAGCTGGCTTCGGCCCAGATCGACGGCTACACGACGGCCCTCCTCCACATGCACCGGGGCGACCACTGGCGCGTCTTCATCCCCAGCGAACTGGCCTATGGCAGCTCCGGCACCGAGTCGGGCTCGGTGCCAGCCTACAGCGTCGTCATCTTCGACATGACGCTCATCGACTTCAGTCCTGCCGGCCAGGTGATGCCGGCGTGGAGCAGTCGTCGGATGAGGCCATAGCTGCCTGTTGCTCCATGTCGCGCCGCGAGCGCGACTTCGTGACGAGCATCACGCCCGAGAATACTAATATGACGGCCACGGCGTGCGTCCATTTCATCACGCCCAGACCAGCCAAGACACTGACCGTTACGGCCACCAGTGGTTGCACGTAGTTATATACGGCAACGACTGTTGGCCGTAACACTTTTTGTGCCCCGATGATCAGGATGTAGCCGATGAACGTGCCGAAGACGACGACGTAAGTTGCCTCCAGAATTGTTTTAACTGAGAGTGGAGAACTGAGAACTGAGAGCGTGTGGGGCCCGGCCAGGGGCATGAGGATCAGCGTTGCCCAGAGAAACATCCACTTGTTGACGGTGAAGATGCTGTACTTCTTGATGAACTTATTGAAGAGCGACAGATAGAGCGCATACGAGAACTGCGCCCCCAGGCAGCACAGGTCGCCACGGATGTCGCCCACCGAGCCTCCCCCGACCCCTCCGAGGGAGGGGAGCTTGCCCGCCGACGTGAGGATGAGCATCAGCGCGCCGCTGCAGCCCAGCATGACGCCCAGCACCTTGCGGCTCGTGATGGGCTCCTTCAGGATCAGCGCCGCCAGCAGCATGGCGAAGATAGGCATCGACGTGGTGACGATGCTCGCGTTGATGGGCGACGTCAGCGACAGCCCGATGGTATATCCGCACTGGTTGCACACCAGCCCGAAGACGGCGGCGCCGGCAAAGACGAACACGTCGCGCAGAGGCACGTGCTCCCGGCGGACAAACAGCGAGGCCACCCAGAAGAGCAGCGCCCCGCCCATGATGCGCAGCATCACCATCGACGGGCCGTCGAGCCCGTGCGTCATCGCGTCCTTGCCCACAGGCGCCATCAGTCCCCAGATGGCGCAGGCCCCGAACATCGACAGGTGGGCCTGCAGCGGTTTATTATTATTCTTCATTTTTTCTTTACTTTTCTTAAATTCGGCTGCAAAAGTACACATTATTTGCGAAATAATTCCTATATTTGCAAAGAAATCAACTTCAACGGCTATGCAAAAGTTTGCTGACTACATCCGTCGCATCGAGATCGACTCGCTCTGGAGCGGCAAGAAGCACATCGTCTGGGACCTCGACCCGCAGGTGAACATCCTCAGCGGCATCAACGGGCAGGGCAAGTCGACCATCATCAACAAGGTCGTCAAGGGCCTATCCGCAGGAGGCGAGTTCCCCAGCCACATGCTCAAGGGCGTGCACCTCGACGTCTCGCCCGACGACGCCCGATGGATACGCTACGACATGATACGCTCGCTCGACTCCAGCCTCTCGCAGGTCTTCGCCGACGAGGAGGGCGCCCTGCGACAGGTGCTGCCCGTCATACGGGGTGGGGGAGGCTCGCTGCTCGACTTCCAGCTCTACCAGCTGCAGCGCAAGTATCTCGACTATCAGGTCAACATCGGCAACCGCATCATCGCCGAGCTGCAGGCCGGCCGCACCGACGCCGCACAGGCCCTCTCGGCCAAGAAGACCCGCTTCCAGGACATCGTCGACGACCTCTTCTCCGAGACCGGCAAGCACATCGTCCGCACTGAGAACGAGATTCGCTTCACCCAGATCGGCGAGATGCTCATGCCCTACCAGCTCTCCAGCGGCGAGAAGCAGATGCTTGCCATCCTCCTGACGGTCCTCGTCGAGGACGACCTGCCCTACGTCCTGTTCATGGACGAGCCCGAGGTGTCGCTCCACATTGAGTGGCAGAAGCGCCTCATCGACCTCATCCTCGAGCTCAACCCCCACGTCCAGATCATCCTCACCACCCACTCGCCCGCCGTCGTCATGAACGGATGGGTCGACCGCGTCACCGAGGTCAGCGAGATTGAAGTGTAATAAAAGTGAGAAGTGAGAAGATGGAAGTGAGAAGTATTATTACTTTTGTTCGTCAATTAAGCACATCTTGGTACTGCGCTCCTTGTGAGGCGAAAGTGGTATCAATACTTCTCACTTCTCACCTCTCACTTCTCACTTAAAAGAAAGGTTATGGCAAACAGACTGCGTGACAACATCAACAGCCGCTACATCGAGGCGGCCAACGCGCTCAGGGGCAAGACGGCGCGCCGGCGCATCGTCGCCTACGTCGAGAGCTACGACGACGTCTACTTCTGGCGCACCGTCCTCTCACGCTTCGAGGACGACCACCGCTACTTCGAGGTCATGCTCCCCTCGAAGACCGACCTGACGCGCGGCAAGAAGTCGGTGCTCATGAACTTCGTACAGGACCGCATCGGCCCTGATATGATAGCCTGCGTCGACGCCGACTACGACTACCTTCTGCAGGGCGCCACCGCCCAGTCGCGGCGCGTGCTCCAGAGTCCCTACGTCTTCCATACCTACGTCTATGCCATCGAGAACTTCCAGTGCTACGCCCCCTCGCTCCACGACGTCTGCGTAGCCGTCACCCTCAACGACCACCGCATCTTCGACTTCCGCGAATACTTCCGCCTCTACAGTGAGGCCTGCTTCCCGCTCTTCGTCTGGTCCGTCTGGGCCTACCGCACCGGCAACCACGGCCGCTTCTCGCTCACCGACTTCAACCGCGTCACCGACCCCGGCGGCTTCACCGTCCAGGAGCCCGAGCGCTCGCTCGCCAACCTGCGCCGCAAGGTGCAGAACAAGATCCGCGACCTGCAGCGACTCTTCCCCGACAACCGCGACGCCTACCTGCAGCTCAAGGATCAGATCCGGCAGCTCGGCGTCACCCCGCAGACCACCTACCTCTACATGCAGGGCCACCACCTCTTCGACACCGTCGTCGCACCCATCCTCAACAAGGTCTGCCGCCAGCTCCAGCAGGAGCGCCAGCAGGAGATTTACCACTCCGAGGCCCACCGCACCCAGAAACGCAACGAGCTCTCCTGCTACGAGAACTCGCGCCAGGACATCAAGACCATGCTCAAGAAGAACACCGGCTACCAGCAGTCCGACCGCTTCCTCCAGCTCCAGTCCGACGTCCAGCGCTTCCTCGACAGCCAGCAGCCCGCAGCCCAGCAGCCCGCCGCTCAGCCCTCCGCCGGCAGCCCGCAGTCCTGCGCTTAGCCCCTGGATTTGCCCTTCTTTTGTAAAATAAATTCCAATCCGGTCTTCTTTGAATTATAACTGATTGCCAATCAGTTGTTTGCAAAATCAAAAACCAAAAAGCGGCCCTTCTTGCCAAGAGAAGTGCCGCTTTTCGATGCGAGAAGCGGTGCTTTTTGCCCCGAAAAGCACCGCTTATCTCCATGCCGGATTCGCTTTGTCATGAAAAATGACAATCAGGCGAGCTGACTTCAAAACCGACTTCATGAAAATGTTTTTTTATCAATATGGTGATAAATGCCTGACAGCGGTCAACGCCCCCTGCCCCCCTCTAATCTTAGAGGGGGAGTTGGATACCACCGTAGGAGTAGCTGAGCGCAGTGACACCAGCGGATGCTGGCGGCATGCAAGCTAACTAACTCCCCCTCTAAGATTAGAGGGGGGCAGGGGGCGTTGACCGCTGTCGGGAACTTACCACCACATTGATAGTGAATAATATAGGCCAAAATAGTCATAATCAAAAAAAACTTACGAATAGTTTTGGCCGTTCGGGAGTTTTTGTGTAATTTTGCAGCCGTTATTCGGAAAGGCAGCTATCCCCGTCCCTGAACGGCGGGCCAGAAAGCCATCAGGCTGCGGCCCTCGCCGGGATGCAGGGAGGCTCTGCCACTGGGGCTCCTAAAGCCCCCGCAAAAAGCAAAAATACATTATTTATTTGTACAAATTAATATTATTATGGTAAAACAATTACTATCAAAGACATTGCTCCTCGTGGCCGTATTGTGCACAGGAGCTACCGCCGCTTGGGCGGACACTTACGAAAAGGTGACTGACGTCTCAACTTTAGCTGTGGGGGACAAAGTCGTAATTACTGGCACCATTGACAATGGCTCAAAAATTGGAGTGGCAGGTGAAATTTCAAGTGGTTACATGGTTAAGGTTCAGGTCAACAGTCCTGAGTTGACTACTCTTCCCAATGGCGCCGATGTCTTTACTCTTGGAAAGGACGGCTCAAATTGGACTTTCACATCTTCATTAGGTGAAGGACTTCTGGGAACAACTGCAGCTAAGAAAGTGGCTTATAATAGTGGTACAACAACTTGGACAATCTCAATTACAGACGGTGTGGCTACCATTGCAAGCACTAATACTAACTGTGGAAAAATATTGTATAATGCCAGTTCGCCTCGTTTCACGACTTATACTTCAAATCCGACAGCATCTATGCTGCTTCCTATTCTCTATAAAGTTATTGAAGCTGGATCGGATCCTACTAAGGAAGATGCAGGCATTGCCTGGAGTGCAGAGACTGCATCTGTTGCATACAATGCAGAAGGAGTTTATTCGCTGCCCACTCTTACCAATCCTAATAATCTGACTGTCACATATTCTTCGACTGATTCAGATGTAGCTTCAGTCGATGCCACTACTGGTGCAGTAACTATAAAAAATGTGAGTGGTGAGACAACTATTTCCGCGACATTTGCTGGCAATGACGATTATAACCAAGCAACGGTCTCATATACGCTGACTGTCTCAAAACTAATTGTTATCGAAGACGGCGTGATTGACTTTACAATGGGTTCTGACTATGGTTCCGGATACGAAGCTGGGAGCGTTAAGGTTCAGGAGGGTACTTGGACTGCTGGCAATGTAACCCTTCAGACTTCTGGTCGCAACTGTTGGCTCGGAGGCAATCAGCTGCGTTTATATAAAGCTTACGGAGACGATCCGGCAGGTTCAATGACCTTTGAGGTTCCTGCTGGTAATGTCATTACAAAGATTGTTTTCGAGGGTAGCAGTCTTGCAAACCTTGTAGCTGAAAATGGTGATTTTGCCATTGACACATGGACTGGTTTGTCGCAAACAGTCAGCTTCTATGTTGAAGATCGAGTGGATATTAATAAAATAACAGTTACTTATGAGGCTGTTCCTGCCTCCCTCACCGCCACTGTCACCGCCGCCGGCTGGGCCACGTTTGTGCCGAAGTACAACGTGAGTGCGGACAATGTGAATGCTTACGTGGTGACGTCGGCTGACAAGGCGGTCGCTAAGCTGCAGAAGGTGACTGAGATCCCTGCCGGCACGCCTGTGCTGCTGGAGACTGAGGGCACCTATACGCTCAACGTCATCGAGAGCGCTGCGACTGTCGGCGTCAACTGCCTGAAGGTGAGCGACGGCACTATCTCGGCTGACGATCATGTCTACGTGCTGGGCCGGAAGAACAACAAAACCGGCTTCTATCTCTGGATGGGCACGGCCCTCGATAAGGGTAAGGTCTATATGCAGACCAACTCGTTGAACGCCCGCCAGATGCTTCAGATCGTGAAGCCCGGCCAGGAGGAGACGGGCATCGAGGCCGTCGAGAGCGCCAGCGCAGAGCGTGAGGGCATCTACAGCCTGCAGGGTGTCCGTGTGGCTGAGCCCAGCAAGGGCCTGTACATCGTGGGTGGTAAGAAAGTGATGTTTAACAAATAAAGAAATAGGAGGAACATAACGATGAAAAAGACATATATTCAGCCCGAAGTCGACATGATGCGCGTGGAGACCAGCCCGATGCTGGCCGGCAGCAACGAGATGAGCGTCTTTAGCGATGACACGGAGGGCATCAGCGAAAATGATGCCGTGCTGTCGCGCCGCGGCTCGGCCTGGGACGAGGACTGACCGATGATCGTGACCGCTTAGTGACCGTATAGATAATAAGTTGGTACGATTTAGGAGGTCACGTGTCCTCACGTGACACTTGCGGCAAGTGCGACATGGGGACACGTCGCCTCCTAAAGGGGCAGCCAAATTGTACCATTTTATTATTTGCTTGCGATGGTATAAACCACTCATTTGTTTTTTACCACGAATTGCACGAATTACACGAATTAGGAATCGGCACTCTCGATGCCGAGCCCATTCGTGTAATTTGTGCAATTCGTGGTTAAGAATAACCCCCTCTTATTCTTTTTTGTTTCTAAAAGTATCGCCGTATGGAAAAAAATGACTACCTTTGCGGCGATGAAACAGGACGATTGCTTGGAGCTGCTCGAGCAGCACGGGGTGAAGCCGACGGCCAACCGCATCGTGGTGGCAAGGGCGCTGGGCGAGGCCGGACGGCCGATGACGCTCAGCGAGCTGGAGGGCCGCATTGCGACGATCGACAAGTCGGGCGTGTTCCGCGCGCTGACCCTCTTCCGCGAGCACCACGTGGTGCATGCCATCGAGGACGGTGGAGGGGCGCTGCGCTATGAGCTGTGCCACAGCCATAGCCACGAGGACGACGACGACCTGCACGTCCACTTCTTCTGCGAGCGCTGCCAGCGCACCTACTGCCTGGACGCCATCAAGATTCCCGAGGTGGCGGTGCCGCCGGGCTTTGCCGTGACGTCGGCCAACTATATCATCAAGGGCGTCTGCCCGCATTGTAAGATTTAACTGACTCACACTCTCTTTCTTATGCGACTATTTATCAGACTGCTATTGGCGACAGCCATGGTGCTGACGGGGCTCACGACGACGGAGGCCGCCCGCCAGCGGGTGATGGTCATCACCGAGTATGGGGGGCTGCACGACGGCTTTGCCCGTGCCGGCATCAGCTGGCTGCAGCAGAAGGCCCGCGAGATGGATTTCGAACTGACGGAGGTGAACGACTGCAAGACGCTCGGCGCGGATTCCGTCGGGCGCTTCGACCTCATCGTCCAGCTGAACTATCCGCCCTATGCCTGGAGCGAGGCGGCCTGCCGCGACTTGGAGCGGGCCGTTGACGAGGGGCTGACGAGCTGGGTGGGGTTCCATCATGCCTCGCTCTTGGGCGAGTTCGACGGCTACGGGATGTGGTCTTGGTTCAGCGACTTCCTGGGTGGCATCCGTTTCCAGAACTATATCGCCCGGAAGGCCGATGGCCTTGTGACGGTCGAGGACGGCGGTCATCCCGTGATGGCGGGCGTCAGCCGAAAGTTCATCGTCCGCGACGACGAGTGGTACACCTACGACCGCAATCCGCGTCCTCGTGTCCATGTGCTGGCCTGTGTCGACGAGCAGACCTACACGCCGCCATCAGACGTCTGCATGGGCGACCATCCGGTGGTGTGGACCAACCCGTCGAAGGCGGCCCGCAACGTCTACTTCCAGATTGGCCACAGCGCCTCGCTCTTCGATAATCCCGAGTTCGTGCGCATGTTCGCCAATGCTCTCTGCTGGGGGCTGCATCGGCCTGTGTCCAAGTAGGATCTGGCGCCCCGTGCGACGCTTCAGTCTACGGCTGCGATGCGTGTGCAGCCCGCGAATAGCAGGTTTTAAGTTTATTTAGTGCAGAAAAATTTGGGTATGCCGTGGGAATATTGTACCTTTGCATACCCAAATTTTAAAAACCATAACGAAAATGAACAACGAAAAAGAACCCAAGCAGCAAGGTCTGCAGATAGAGTTAACTCCTGACAAAGCTCAGGGCGAGTATGCTAACCTGGCCATCATCACGCACTCACCGAGCGAATTCGTCCTCGACTTCGCCCGCATGTTGCCCGGCCTGCAGAAGGCACAGGTGCGCAGCCGCGTCATCCTGGCCCCCGAGCATGCCAAGCGCCTGCTGGCCGCTCTGCAGGAGAACATCATGCGCTACGAGCAGAACTTCGGCCCCATCCGGATGCCACAGCCCCAGCAGGGCGGAACCATCGCCCCCTTCAAACTCAGTAAGGGCGAGGCATGAACCGCTTTGCACTGTTGCTGATACTGACGCTGCGCTGGGCAACGGGTGTTGCCCAGCCGCAGGTGTCAGTGACCCACTTCGACGAGTTCAGTGGGATGGCACAGTGGTATGTCACCCAGATTGTGCAGGACCGCAGCGGCATGATCTGGATGGCGACATGGAACGGGCTGAACCGCTACGACGGCTATCAGTTCGAATGTTTCAAGTCGCATCCTGGCGACGGCTGCGACATGCCCTCCGACCGCATCTCGAACATGATGCTCAACGACGAGGGCAATCTATGGTGCCTGGTCGACGACCGCGTGTTCGTCTTCGACGTAGGCACATGCCGGTTTAGTGGTCTCAGCGCCTCCGACGAGGCCCATGCCCTGGAGGCCTTCGGCCTGGGCGACGACTATACCGCACGCTACGAACCCCCTTATTCCGTCGTCACCGACCCCTACGGCACGCAGTGGCGCATCCGGAGCGACGGCTCGCTGGACTATAAAGATGGCGAGGCTGCCGACTTCCGCCCCTACGACCGCGTGCTGGGTCAGGCCACCAACGTCTATTATTGCACGTCCGACCGTGAAGGCAACGCCTGGCTGCGCAGCAAGTACGGGGCTTATAAGCTGACCTTCACGAAACATCCCTACACACGACTCACGCAGGAGACGGCCGAGCAGGTGCGCTGTCTCTACCTCGACAACCGCCGCCGCTACTGGGTGACCACGCGCGACGACGCCTCCATACGCCTCTTCGACGCCGACAACCGCCCCTTGGGCTATCTCGGACGCGACGGACGGCTGCATGCGGCCTACACGTCGTTCGGCTCGCCCGTCTACTGCATGCTGCAGACCCGCGACGGCGCCTTCTGGCTGGGGTCGAAGCCCCATGGACTGTTCCGGCTGAGGGAGGGCAAGGACGGCGCGTTCAGCGTCGAGCAGTTCCGCTACGTGCCGAGCGACCCCGCGTCCATTCGTCACGACCATATCTTCCATCTGGCCCAGGACCGTCAGGGGCGTCTCTGGGTCGCCTCGTTCCGGGGCGGACTCCACTGCATCGAGCATCCCGAGGCCGACGAGGTCGTCACGCTCAACAAGGACAACGGCCTGCAGTGTCCGGCCGACAGCTTCCTCCTGGTGCGCCATATCCACATCACTGCCGACGACGTGCTGCTGGCTACCACGACGTCGGGCCTGATGGTGGCCGACCTGAAGCCCGGGAATCCGCGCGACATCACCTTCCATCTGCATACGAAGGACGCCCATCGCAGCACCAGCCTGAGCAACAATGCCACGATGTACGTGGCCGAGGACAGCCGCCACCGGCTCTATGTCTGCACGGAGAGTGGCGGCGTCAACCAGATCGTGTCCGACGACCTGCTGGCCGATGTCCTCGAGTTCCGGCATTATGACATGGCGACGGGCTTCCCCTCCGACGTGGCGCTGTCGGCCGTGCCTGTCGACGACCATCTGCTTGTGGTGAGCAACAACCAGCTCGTGCGCCTCTTCCCCGATGAGGATGGCCGCAGCGAACCCCTCTTCTGGCGCGACCAGCTGCGCTTCTCGGACGCCACGCCCCTCCGTCTGCCCGACGGCCGCTGGCTGATCGGGCTGCAGGACGGCGCCTTCTTCGTCAGACCCGACGACATCCGGAAGAACCCGTTTGTCCCCACCATCGGACTGACGGGCATCTCGGTGCAGAACCGGCCGTTGGACCACGCCGTCAACGGCCTCGACACGCTCGTCCTGTCGCCGCCCGACCGCAGCGTGATCATCCACTTTGCGGCCTTGATATATGCTGATGCCGACCAGGTGAGCTATGCCTTCAGAATGAGCGACGACCACACGTGGAACGAGATCGGCAAGAACCGCTCCGTGACGCTGCTCGACCTGAAGCCCGGCAGCCATGAGCTGCAGATACGCTCGACCAACGGCGACGGCGAGTGGGTCGACAACGTGCGCACACTGACCATCATCGTGCGCCCCACGTTCTGGGAGACGGGCTGGGCCCGCCTGCTCTATTTCCTCATTTTCTTGGCTGTCGTGGGGGCCATCCTCTATACCCGCAGCTACATCCGCCGCATCAAGCAGCAGCAGCGCGAGACGCATGAGGCCTATCTGAAACTGCTCGATGCCCACAACTCCGTAGCCGAGCCGCAGACCATTGAGCGGCAGGATCAGGAGACGCTGGCCAAGGCCACCCCGCAGGACGATGCGTTCATGAAGCGCGTCATGAAGTTCATCGAGGAGCACATCGGTGACCCCGACATCAGCATCGGCGACCTGGCCGAGGCGGCCGCCACGAGCCGTTCGGGGCTCAACCGCAAGATGAAGTCGCTCATGGGCGTCACGCCGATCGACTTCATCCGCGAGGCCCGCATCCAGAAAGCCTGCACGATGCTGGCCCAGGGACTGGCCGTCAACGACGTGGCTTACAGCTGCGGCTTCTCCGACCCGAAGTATTTTGCCAAGTGCTTCAAGGCCGACAAGGGCATGACGCCCACGGAGTTTAAGGCGCAAAATCATGGCGCCTGAGGTAGATTTTCGTCTCATTTCCCCCTTTTTGGCGTAAAATTGCACCCTCTTGATTCGTTTTTACCCCTCTTTTAGGCGTAAAAGCCATACTTTTGCAACGACGAAACCAAAGCTGACCATAACAAGCAAACCATTTAATATTAACCTAACAACTACAATCTTATGAAGAAAATCAGACAAATTGCACTCAGGACAGTGTCACTGGCTGTGATGGCTCTGGCCGTTCAGGGCGCCATGGCCCAGACCAAGACTGTGAAAGGTGTGGTGACCGACGGCTCGGGCGAGCCCCTGGTCGGCGTCAGCGTGACCGTGAAGGGCGCTCAGAACTATGGCGTCGTGACCGATGTCAACGGCGGCTACACCATTGCCGTGCCTAACGACAAGTCGGTGCTGCGCTTCGGCTACCTCGGCTTCCGCGATCAGGAGCAGGCTGTCGGCTCGAAGCAGACCATCAATGTCTCATTGCAGGAGGACAACGTCGGCCTCGACGAGGTCGTCGTCATCGGTTATGGATCGGTGAAGCGCAAGGACCTGACCGGTTCGGTGGCCTCCGTGCGTGGCACTGAGCTGGCTGCCGTGCCTGTCAACAACGTGGCACAGGCCCTGCAGGGCAAGCTGCCCGGCGTCAACGTCGTCTCGGGCGACGGACGTCCCGATGCCGACATCAGCATCCGCGTGCGTGGCGGCGGCTCTATCACGCAGAGCAACGACCCGCTCTTCATCGTCGACGGATTCCCCGTGTCGAGCATCAGCGACATTCCTGCCTCTGAGATTGAGAGCATCGACGTGCTGAAGGATGCCTCGTCGACGGCCATCTACGGTGCCCGCGGTGCCAACGGCGTCATCCTCGTCACGACGAAGAAGGCCGAGGGCGGCAAGGTGAAGGTCAGCTACGACGGCTATGTGCAGATGAAGAATGTGGCCAAGACGCTCGAGACCCTCTCGGCCCAGGAATATGTCAACTTCCACTGGGGCTACGGCATGTCTCGCGGTGAGGGCGTCGGCGACGCCGTGGCCAAATACTTCGGACTGGGCAGCAAGTACGGCAACCACTACGGCGACTATGCCGGCATCGGTACCCACGACTATACCGACGACCTGCTGCGCACGGCCTGGACCCACAGCCACAACGTAGCCGTCAGCGGCGGTACGGAGAAGACCCACTTCGTGGCCAACGTGAACTATATCAACGACGACGGTATCAAGATCAAGTCAGACCTGGAGAAGTTTGCCGCCTCGCTCAAGCTGCAGCAGCAACTGCTCGACAACCTGACCCTCGACTTCGACCTGCGCTACACCGAGTCGACCGTCAACGGCGACGAGGGTCAGCAGAACGGTCGCGGCTCGGTGCTCTCGGGTGCCTATAAGTATCGTCCCATCGACAACCCGCTGGGTGGCGTGAGCATCTCGGAGATCAGCGGACTGAGCTTCGGCACGAAGAACATCGACGACTCCTATCATGCCAACCCCCTGCTCAAGACGGAGAGCTTCTACCGCCTGAACAACTCGCGCAACCTGCGTGGCGGCGCTGCCCTGACATGGGAGATCATCGAGGGTCTGACGGCCCGCACCGAGCTGTCGCTGACCCGCAACAGCGGCACGGGCAAGACCTACGACGACGGCTACAACGACTCGGGCCGCAAGAACGCCTCGCTGACCCGCAGTACCGGCACCGGCCTGCGCTGGCTCAACACGCTGAACTATCAGCTGGACTTCAATGAGATCCACTCGCTCGGCTTCCTGCTCGGCCATGAGATCATCAAGACCAATTCGGAATACTCCAGCCTCAACGGCGACGGCTATCCCGACAGCTTCGACTTCGACACAGCCATCGGCATGATCAACACGGCCACGCAGACCTTCTCGGCCACCAACTACATCGGCGTGCCCACCCGCACGGTGTCATACTTCGGGCGCGCCAACTACGGCCTGCTCGACCGCTACCTCTTCACCCTGACGATGCGTGCCGACGGCTCCTCGAAGTTCGCTCCCAACAACCGCTGGGGCTACTTCCCCGCAGCTGCCTTCGCATGGCGCATCAGCGAGGAGCCCTTCATGGCCGGCACGAAGGACTGGCTCTCCAACCTGAAGCTCCGCCTGAGCTACGGTACGTCGGGTGCCGACAACATCAACCCGAACCTGTGGCGTGAGACGTGGAAGACTACCAGCGCCTCGGCCAACAAGGTGACCATCAACGGCGAGAAGACTCCCTTCTACCAGCCCGACGGCCTGCTGGCCAACAACGACCTGAAGTGGGAGACGACCATCTCGCGCAACATCGGTATCGACTACGGCTTCCTCGACGGACGCATCAACGGTAGCCTCGAGTTCTACTGGAACACGACGAAGGACCTGCTCATGCTCGTGCCCATCGACAACACCACGGGCTACACCTATCAGTATCAGAACTTCGGACAGACCTCCAACCGCGGCTTCGAGTTCTCGGCCAACGTCGACGTCATCCGCACCAAGGACCTCCGCTTCAACGTCGGACTGATCTATAACTATAATAAGAATAAGGTGGACGAGCTCGAGAATGCCGACAACTACCTCTACTCCAGCTACTGGGCATCGTCGGCCCTGATGCCCGTCAACGACTACATGCTCGTCGAGGGCAAGTCGGTCGGCATCGTCCGTGGATTCAAGTCGGCCGGATTCTACACCGTCGACGACTTCAATTATGACGCCACGACCCGAACCTACACCCTGAAGGAGGGCGTGCCCGACGTGGCCCGCGCCATCACGGCCAACTACATGAACCCCTTCAACCTGCCTGCAGGCCAGAACGCCTTCCCCGGTGCCGCCAAGTTCGTTGATGTTGACGAGAACGGACAGGTCAACCTCGACGACGCCACCGAGCTGGGCGAGGTCATGCCCCGCCACACCGGCAGCTTCTCGCTCAACCTGCAGTACAAGCAGTGGGACGCCAGCGCCAACTTCAACTACGTGCTCGACGGCAAGATCTACAACGCCAACGCCATGATGAACCTCTCGGGCGGCGAGTATAACGACCTGACGGCCCAGAAGCTCGACTTCGTCGCCGATGCCTATAAGATCTATAACGTCAACAGCAACGGCGAGCTCTATGCCGTCACCGACCCGGCCGAGCTGCGCTCGCTCAACGCCGGGGCCGAGTATCCCGTGGCCTACCATCAGAACGGTATCGTCACCGACCGCTTCCTTGAGAGCGGCGCCTACCTCCGCATGCAGGCCCTGACCGTCGGCTACACCCTGCCGAAGCACCTCGTCAAGAAGGCCGGCATCAGCAACTGCCGCCTCTACCTGACCGCCACCAACCTCTTCACCATCACCGGCTACTCGGGCGTCGACCCCGAGGTGAACGCCAGCACCACCGGCCGCACCGGATTCCTCGAGAGCGTCAAGGTGCTGCCCACGCTCAACATGGACTGGGGTGCCTATCCGCGTGCCCGTGCCTTCACCCTCGGTGCCAACATCACCTTCTAAGGTGGGGTGGGAGAGAGACTGAAATTAGTATAGTAACCAAGAAAACAGAAACCAACGATATGAAAAAGATCATAACAACCGCAATGGCAGCCGCCGCGCTGCTCCTTGCAACGGGATGCTCAGATTTCCTGGACACATCGTCGCCCAGCGTCGTCGACAAGGACTTCGTCTTCTCTGACGTGCAGTCGGCACGCGCAGCCCTCTACTATGGCTATCAGACCCTGCAGAACAACCGCTCGGTCCACTCCGTGGGCTACTTCTGGACCCCCATCTGGGGCTCAGACATCGAGGATGCCCAAGATGCCTACAGCGACGGCAGCGCCGGCTGTCAGGAGAAGACGTTCTATCCCGGCGGGACGGAGAACTACAACATCAACTCCGGCGAGGGCACCGAGGTCTTCGGCATGCTCTATCAGACCATTGCCGTCTGCAACTCGCTCATCAATGCCTTCGAGGAGAAGGACGACTTCAATGAGATCATGACCGGCGAGCCCAACGACCTCTCCGACATCTACGGCCAGGCCGTGGCCCTGCGCGCCACGTGCTACTGGGAGCTCTTCAAGTGGTACGGCGACGTGCCACACGCCCTGAAGACCGGCGAGAAGGCCGAGGGCCTGACCTCGCGCTTCGCCATTGCCGACTATCACATCCAGAAACTGCGCGAGGTGGAGCCCCACATGTACCGCGTGGGTGAGGGCTCGACGCGTGCCGACGTGATGAACCGCACCTACGTGCAGGGACTCATCGGACGCCTCTGCCTCTACGACGGCGGCTACACCACCCGCCGCACCGACCTGGGCGCCGACTTCTACGTCGACGGCAACGGCAAGCAGCTGACCTTCGAGGACTGGAGCGTCGAGAAGAACAAGGCCAAGTACGGCCGCCGCTCCGACTGGCGCGAGCTCTATCAGATTGCCCAGCAGTACCTGCAGGCCGCCGTCGACAACCATGGCAGCATCACGCTCCACCTGACCGATCCCCGCTCGGCCGACGGCAACCGCGTCTACGACAACCCCTTCCAGTACTGCTTCCAGCAGATGCACTGCGGTGCCTCTGACGGGCTGGCCGACGAGTCGGTCTATGAGATCCCGATGGAGTATAACAACGGTGCCGACCGCCCGGCCTACATCGGACGTCCCTCGCGCGGCGGCAACGGCGACGCACCCTGCGTGGGCTGCGGTCAGGACCGCGTGCAGGCCTGGTTCTACTATGGCGCCTTCAATCCGGCCGACAAGCGTCGCGATGCATCCGTCACCGTCACCGGCAGCGACGGCCAGGGCCACGAGGACATCCAGTCGTTCAACCGCTCCAACTGGGGCTGCGGTGCCGGACCGGCCACCAACAAGTGGGACTGGAACCGTCTGCCTGCTCCTAACACCAACAGCTACGGCACCAGCGGCATCAACGTCAGCTACATGCGCATCAGCGACATCTACCTGATGCTCGCCGAGGTCAAGGCTGCCCTGGGCGACGACAGCGGCGCACGCTCGCTGCTCGCCACCGTCCACAACCGCAACTTCGCCGGCGGCGCCGACCCCGACTTCAACAAGTATATCGCCGACTGCGGTAGCGTCTGGGACGCCGTCATACAGGAGCGTGCCTTCGAGTTCCTCGGCGAGGGCGTGCGCCGCTTCGACCTCATCCGCACCGGCAAGCTGCCCGCAGCTGCCGTGGCCAACCGCAAGGAGATGACCCGCATCATCGACGAGGTCGTGGCTAAGGGCTATGCCTCCTTCGCCAACGGCAACGAGCTGCCCGCCTACATCTGGACGAAGATGGTCGACGCACGCGCACTCTATGGCTACCGCCTGACCGCCGCCACGCCTGCAGGCAAGGAGGACGACCCCGTGCTCTATCCCGGATGGCGCGGACAGCACGACGACTGGGGCTCGCTCTATCCCAAGGTGGCCGGCGTCAGCGAGACCAACGTCGCCATCCGCGGCCTCTTCCGCCACATCACCCCGGGCAGTGCCGAGGCTAAGGCCCTCGAGGCTGAGGGCTACGAGCAGAAGCCGTGGGCCGTCGACATGGATGCCTATCGCGACAGCTATGCCACGAAGCTGCTGGCCGGCTACAGCGACGCCGACTATGCTGCGAAGAACCCGCCCATCTACCTGCTGCCATTCACTTACAATACACTGACCACGTCGAACATTACGAATGGTTACGGCTTCCGTCAGGAGCAATGAGTTAGTTAGGTTTTGTTACTTTCTTAATTTGATGATTGGTAGGGCGTAGGGGAGCGCGTGAGTGCTCCCCTATGTTTCAAAACACGCAAACCCTAATACCGAGTATATGAGACGACATCTTCTGATTTTACTCCTTGTCTGCACAACGGCACTACAGGCACGCGACGACGTCTACGACGCCATCGTCGCGGCCGACGGCTCCGGCGACTACACCTCCCTGCAGGCCGCCATCGACGCACTGCCCGACGACAGCCCCATGCAGAAGCTCATCTTCGTCAAGGCCGGCACCTACGAGGAGCACGTCTACATCGCGCCCTCCAAGAGCCGACTCAGCATCGTCGGCGAGGGCCGCGACCGCGTCGTCATCACCGACCGCCAGGTCAGCGGCGGCCCGAAGGCCGTGCCCGTCGACCGCGGCGCCACCGTCGTCGTCCACGCCAGCGACGTCACCTTCCAGGGCATCAGCTTCGTCAACGGCTACGGCGTCGAGGCGGTCGACGGCCCACAGGCCCTGGCTCTCTATGCCAAGGGCGACCGCATCGCCCTGAGCCGCTGCGGCATCTACAGCTATCAGGACACCTATCGCACGTCGGAGGCCAACAACGGCCGCAACTACGTGGAGCACAGCGAGATCCTCGGTGCCGTCGACTTCATCTACGGCAACGGCAACGCCTGGCTCGAGCAGTGCACCATCAAGATCAACCGCCCCAATGGCGGCTTCATCGTCGCCCCCAAGCACTATCCCGACACCCGCTGGGGCTACGTCTTCAACCGCTGCACCGTCACGGCCGACGGACCCGGCGACCCTGCCCGGACGCGCGTCTGGCTCGGACGCCCCTGGCACAACCAGCCGCAGACCGTCTTCCTCCAGACCCGCTTCCTGGTCACCGTACCCCCCGAGGGCTGGTATCCCATGATGGCTGGACTGCCCAGCGTCTTCGCCGAGTATGGCTCCGTGGACGGGCAGGGCCGCCAGCTCGATCTCTCACGCCGCATCACCCGCTACTATAAGATCGTCGAGGGCGACACCATCTGGGCCACGGCCAAGAGCCGCCTCACAGCCGACGAGGCCGCCCGCTACACCGTCGAGACCGTCATGGGCGGCGACGACCAGTGGCAGCCGCAGCGCATCTTCCAGCCCGACGCCCAGCCCCGCGGCTACGTCGTCTATCGCGACGGCCGCCTCGTGGCCATCGTCAGCCGCCTCAAGGCCAAGTACGCCCGTCCGCCCTACGTCGTCCGCCCCGTCAATGCCTACGGATGCCTTAGCGACGAATGACCGACGGCGGCGACGAATGAAATTCGCTTTTTTTCTTTGAAAGAAATTGGAATAATGAGAATAATGGCTGCGCCTGAGAAGACTTGAAAGAAATTGGAATAATGAGAATAATGGCTGCGCCTGAGAAGACTTGAAAGAAATTGGAATAATGAGAATAATGGCTGCGCCTGAGATTATTCTTATTATTCCAATTTCTTTTAATAAAGAAGATGCGCACCACTCAGACTTTTTTCTTTTAATAAAGATGATGCGCACCACGCTGACCAAGTTCTTGTATAACCTTTTGTGGAAAACGAATTGACATAGTTATCATAATTTTAGCCACAAATAAAAAATGATTATCTTTCTCATTGCTGAGTAGATTCTTTTCTAATTCTTGCTGATTTCTTTCCCCTAAAACGTTGAGATATGCCTGCGCGCTATATGTAATATCGAACTCACGTTAAACTATTTTAATTTAGTCCTTCCTTTTCACAGGGACTTGGATTTTTTTAATACCTTTGTAACTCTATAAACCCCAAAAATTCACATACCATATGAAATACCATAAATCTCTGGTCTTCATGATTCTCCTCCTGCTGTGTTGCAGGATGTCAGCTCAGCAGTTGTGCAGCAACATCGTGAAAGTGCCGTTCTGCGTCACTGATTCTGGACAGCCGACACCCATCAAGTGGGGCATGGACACAGCCTGGGATGACGAGGGTAACGTGTTGCGTGGCATCAATTTCATCGGTGCCGACCGTCTCACCTACGGCCGGGTCTCCTTCCAGGTGATGGACCCTGTGAATGC
>Ga0310695_10000920_pt1 | contig 72041 bp, 54 predicted proteins | sample RumenRJG_04DNA_FD_203882 | JGI IMG/M metagenome (GOLD analysis project Ga0310695, IMG submission 203882) | Bovine rumen microbial communities from Lethbridge, Alberta, Canada - RJG_04 (v2) (version 2) | ecosystem: Host-associated > Mammals > Digestive system > Stomach > Rumen | place: Canada... | reverse complement strand
TTCCAATCTCAATAGGTATTAGCTTCTTTAAGGTAAAAAGATTGTATTCAGGATAACGCTTGCAAAGTTAATGGTTTTTTATTTACTTTGCAAATTTTTTGTCACTTTTTTTTGAGAAAAATCAACATTTTTACAGTATTGCACTACTTTTGTTCGATATTTCCTCAAAATTATACAAATTTGAACTATCTTTTGCGTTTATGTGTAGCACTTTTGCGACTTTACGAATTTGCATCATACAATGCGCAATTATAAAAAAGTAGCTATTTTGTAAATGAAATATTATTTGCTACACAAAAGAAACTTATCAGCATCATCGAGCACCGGAAACTTTTTTCTAAATGTATCAAGTGCGTCTATCTGCAACTCGCATGTGATACTTGTGATTTTGTCATCTGGACACGACGCTATCACTCGTCCGTATGCGTCTATCATTTCCGTCCCACCACAGTATTTGCATACAGGGTCCTCTCCCACCCTGTTCACTCCTATCACGTAACACTGGTTTTCCACCGCGCGAGCCTGCAATAGAATATGCCAAGGTTTGATGCGTGAAGCCGGCCATGAAGCGACATAAATAGCGCAGTCATACAGACACTCAACATCACAATCATCAGAAGCATTTTCACACCTTTCAATTTTATTACGTGAAAAAACGGGGAAACGGAGGTCGTAACAAACTTGCAAAAGAAACTTCACACCTCGCCATTTCACAATCTTCTGTTCTTCGCCAGAAGAATAATGAAGCTGTTCCTTGCCGTAAGAGAAAAGATGCCGTTTGTCGTAATACTCAATTTTCCCCTCAGGACATTCATCGTCAGGTGGCATAACGAAATAGAATCTATTGCGCTTCGTACCATCATCAGCCTTAACCGAGAGACTACCCGCAATAGCCGCATTCATCTTTGCCGCCATATCCTTCATCCATTGCAGAGAGGAAGTATCCTCGTCAACAGCATTAAAACCCGTGCTCCACATTTCGGGAAGCACATATAAATCGGACAAAGGCGCAGCAAGGATTGCTGCCTCACTGCGCCTTTGGTTTTCAACAGGATTAGCCCAGGCGATGTCCTGCTGCAAGAGAGTTATTGTCATAAAGAGACCCACCCCCTTACCCCTCCCATAAAGGGAGGGGAGTAGTTACTACTTTTGTCAGTGGAGGTGAAACTGATTTTTATTCTTGTTATTAATATAAGTAAATGTGTATATTTTTATCAAGAATTAGAGAATTAGAGATTTTTCTTTTGAATTTTTGGAGAATTTGAGAAAGGTCGCTTACGCTCTTGCCAATCACGTCCATTCCCAATGCTACGTAAGTAGCAAAAATCTCTCTTTCGCATTAATTCAAAAATCTCTAATTCTCTAATTCTTGATTATAAAATAAATTTGATTACTTATTTATCAAATAATATTGCGCCTCCCCTTTGCGCTTACATTACTAATTACTCCCTCCCCTTTATGGGGAGGGCAGGGGGAGGGGTCTTCTGGTGGGTCACAACGTCACCACACTCTTCAGCTTATTCAGAGCTATTACCTCATTGGTCTTATCCATATCGCTTGTACGGAAGACCAGAACACCTTGCCCATTGAGAAGGAAGGTGTAGATGTATGAGATTGCTATACCAGCATTTGAAAGAGTCCTCAGAGTCTCGGCAGCAGCACCTGGCTTATCGTCAACGTAAAGAGCGAAGACATCAGTAAGCTGAAGGTTGATGCCCTCTTCTTTCAGAAGAAGATAAGCCTTAGCCGGATTATCACAAATAACACGGAAGATGCCATATTCCTGTGTGTCAGCAACGGTAGAGGCAATAATCTGAATACCTGCCTTGCTGAGCATATCGAGAACCTTGATAAGCGTACCGCTCTTGTTCTCTATGAATATTGAAAGTTGTTTAATAGTCATAATACCTCCTTTTTATTGATAAACAGTTCTCTTATCCACCACTCTGACAGCCTTGCCCTCACTTACAGGCAGACTACCCTTTGGCACGAGCTTAACGTGAGGAGTGAGCAGAATCTCATCCTTGAGAGCACTGGTAACATCCTTCTGAAGTTTCTGCAAACGCTGGAAATCATCAGTAAAGAGCTCCTCAAGCTCAACCTCAACGGTCATATTGTCATTATCGGCATCGGTAGTGAGGGTGATGAGGTAGTTGCTTGCAAGTTCCTTGAACTGCATAAGGATCTTCTCAATCTGGATTGGGAAGATATTAACACCACGAAGCACCATCATATCGTCTGAACGCCCCTTCATACGGTCGAGACGCACGTGATTACGTCCACAAGGACAAGTACGGCCAAGAACACGGGTAAGGTCACGAGTACGATAGCGCAACAGAGGCATAGCCTCACGGTTGAGGGTTGTGAGTACAAGCTCGCCAATCTCGCCGTCTGGAACTGGCTCAAGAGTCTCAGGATCAACAATCTCTACGATATAGTAGTCTTCCCAGAAGTGAAGTCCGTTCTGCTCCTTACACTCGAAGGCTACACCTGGACCACACATCTCAGACATACCGAATGAGTTGTAAGCCTTAATGCCCATCATATTCTCGATACGCTTGCGCTGCTCCTCAGAATGAGGCTCTGCACCAATGACAAGCACCTTGAGCTTTGTATCCTTACGTGGATCAACGCCCTGCTCCTCCATCACCTCATGAAGACGGGTAACGTATGAAGGTACGGCATGAATGGCGGTTGTGCCGAAGTCCTTGATGAACTTAATCTGGCGAAGAGAGTTACCCGCAGCAGCAGGAACGGTAAGTGCGCCAAGACGCTCAGCACCCAACTGGAAGCCCAAGCCGCCCGTGAACATACCATAGCCGGAAGAGTTCTGGAAAACATCATCTTCACGCAAACCGACCATGTGCAGACAACGAGCCACAGCATTAGCCCATTCGTCAATATCCTTCTGAGTATGGAGGATAACCGTAGGATTACCAGTCGTACCACTTGAAGAATGAAGTCGGGTACATTTACTAAGAGGTACGCACGCGAAGCCAAACGGATAGTTATCGCGCAGGTCCTGCTTAGTAGTGAAAGGAAGCTTGCGGACATCATCAAGCGTCTGGATATCATCAGGAGTGATACCAGCCTCTGCAAACTTCTTCTTATAAACTTCATTATTATAGCAATGCTTGACAGTCGCCTTCAGGCGCTCAAGCTGCAATGCCTCAATCTCCTGTCTGGAGAGGCATTCCTTGTCTGGGTGTAAATATTCGCTTTTGTCTAACATTATTATTTATTTAGGTTTTATAAAAATCATTTTGAAGAGTACACGAGCGCATACGAATCAAAAGTACGTGTCAGCTCCAAAAGCTGGCGTATGTTTCATTTTGATGAGTACAAAGGTACTAAAAACTATCGTAAAATTGAAGATAAATGTAATATTTTTTAGAAAAATTTGCCATTCTAATTATAATTTTATATCTTTGCACATGAAAAATCTAAACAAATACAACATTTTTCAATAAAAACGGTATTAAAAGCATGTATCACTTTTACAAAATGGCAGTCGGATTGCTGCTGTGCCTGTTCCCTTTCAGCTATGCTTCCGCACAAGAGCAGAAAGAAGAGAACAAGACCAAGGAATTTCTATCTGACGTGATGGATAGAATAGTCGTTCATGGCTATGCTCAGGCTGGCTATACATATCAAGATAGGGATAGAAGCGGCGAGAAAGCCAATAGTTTTGACATCAAGCGTACTCTGTTCTTTGCACACGCAAAAATAACAGACCGTTGGTTCTTCCTGTTCATGCACGACTTTAATTCTCAGGTACAGGAATATTACACAGACTATCGTCTTACCAACGACAAGTCGCTCACCGTGCGTTTCGGACAGTTCAAAAACGGTTGCACATACGAGAACAAGCTGTCTCCTACCGAAATGGAGGCTATCGATGTCTATTCTGATGGTGTAACATACCTCTCTGGTTGTGGATCAGACCCATTGTTCGGTGTTCAATATGGTCGTGATCTCGGTGCTGCTATTCTTGGTGAGTTTGCCAATGGCAAGGTGAAATACGAGGTTGACGTAATGAACGGACAGGGTATCAACAAGAAGGACGGTAACAACGCGAAGGATGTTATCGGTCGCTTGGAGGTTAGTCCCGTAGAAGGTCTCAACCTTATCGCTACAGGTCAGTTAGGTAAGGGTCACGCAATAGCAAAGTCAATCTATAACCCAGAGATTGAGATTGGTCAGAACTATAAGCGTAACCGTTACAGCGTTGGTTTCGACTATAAGTCAAAGCCTTTCAACGTACACGGAGAGTATCTTGAGGGTAAGGACGGCAATGTTCTCAGCCGCGGTTGCTACATCACAGGTTGCGTACCTCTTGTTCCAAAGAAATTTGATCTCGTAGGCTCTTACGACTACTTCAATTTCAACAAGACACTTGGTATGGATCAGCACAAGGCAATCTTCGGTTTCCAGTGGTGGTACTTCAAGAAGTGCCGTTTCCAGGTGCAGTATGTATATAAGAGCGCATACACAGCTGGTGGCGAGTTCATAAAGAAGGGTAACAATGCCATTATGTGCCAGATGCAGGTGAGGTTTAATTAAAAGACCCCTCCCCCTGCCCTCCCCATAAAGGGGAGGGAGTAGATAGTATCACAAACGGAATGGGGAGGTGCAATATTACATCGAGAAATAAACAATTTAAATAACTAAAACAAAAACAGTTTCACCCCGCTGACAAAAGTAGTAACTACTCCCCTCCCTTTATGGGAGGGGTAAGGGGGTGGGTCTTTTATGCTAATCAAAATCATTCTTACCGTCATCTTCCTGTTGGTGACAATCGGTGTGGGAGTATATTCCCGCAAACAGGCAAAAAGCGTTGACGGCTTCGTGCTCGGCGGACGTTCCGTAGGCCCTTGGCTCACAGCATTCGCCTTCGGCACAAGCTATTTCTCAGCCGTTGTATTCGTAGGCTATGCCGGACAGTTCGGCTGGAAGTATGGACTCTCTGCTTCATGGATCGGTATCGGCAACGCTATCATCGGTTCCCTCTTAGCTTGGATAGTTCTTGGCCGTCGCACAAAACTGATGACTCAGCACATCCAGAGCCGTACAATGCCTGATTTCTTCGGTACACGTTTCTCAAGCGAAGGACTACGCATCGTGGCTTCTATCATCGCCTTCGTATTCCTCATCCCTTACACAGCAGGTGTGTATATGGGTATCTCAAAGCTCTTCGAGATGGGATTCGGCATACCTTATTCATATTGCGCTATGATAATGGCTACTCTCACAGCCGTCTATGTAATCCTCGGAGGATATAAGGCTACAGCCATAAACGACTTCATTCAGGGTATCATCATGCTTTTCGGTATCACTACCGTTATCTATGTGGTGCTCGACAATCAGGGCGGCTTGACTGAGGCTATCAACAAGATGGCTGCACAGGTTCCTACCGCTCACGACCTTGAAGACAAGAGCGGAATGTTCTCTTCATTCCAGTTGGGCGACTTCGCCTCTTGGTTCGGTCCTAATCCTCTCAGCCTCCTCGGCGTTGTAGTACTCACCTCACTCGGCACATGGGGATTACCACAAATGGTAGGTAAGTTCTATTCTATCACAGACGAGAGCGCGATCAAGCGCGGAACAGTAATCTCTACTATCTTTGCGCTCATCGTTTCTGGCGGTTGCTATTTCATCGGAAGTTTCGGCCGACTCTATCCAGAACCAGCCTTCTCTCCAGAAAAGCATAAATACGCTTACGACTCTATCGTACCTTCTATGCTCGAAACATTGCCTGACATTCTGATAGCCCTCGTAGTACTCCTCGTACTCTCTGCCTCAATGTCAACATTGGCAAGTCTCGTACTCACCTCTTCTTCTACTATGACCCTCGACCTTATCTATCGTGATAAGAAATCATCAGACGATGAGGTAAAAGGTGGCGAGATTGACGATGAGGTTGCAGAGAAGATCGAGAGACGTAAGGTTGTGATAATGCGAGTTCTCATAGTGTTCTTCATTGCCCTCTCACTCATGATTGCCCTCAACCCACCTCAGTTCATAGCTCAGCTCATGGGTATCTCTTGGGGTGCTCTTGCAGGCGCTTTCCTTGCTCCATTCATGCTCGGTCTCTACTGGAGAGGCGTTACAACAGCCAGCGTATGGGCTTGCTTTGCATGGGGTGTAGGTCTCACAGTAGTCAATATGATGCTCAGCAACTCATTGCTCAACCCAATCGACTGTGGTGCAGTTGCTATGGTTGGTGGCTTCATCGTAGTGGCAGTCGTTAGTCTCTTCACCAAGAAAATGGATGAAAATACCGTGAATGGCATTTTCAAGTGCTACGAAAAGTAACCGTTCACTAATACATACCAAAAAGCTGAGGTCGCGAATCACGACCCCAGCTTTTTTATTCGCCGTTTCATTTACTCCGTTATCTTGATTGCTACGGCATGTAATTGCTGCCAACCGGCACGGTCAGTTAGGCGAACCATGAAATGATAGTCACCCGGATCTATATCGGCAGGAATGGCGATATCATGACGCGCCGTGAATGACTTCTGCCCTGAGGGTATGGAAAAATCCTGATTGTATATCCAGGGCTTAACTGGTTGTTTCTTAGCATCCATAGGACACTCCACAGAAGAAGTACTATGGGTATGGTGATCGAAATTATTATGAATCTCGACATTGTATGATCCCAACTCTGAATCGTCGGTAAACAGAAAATTCAAAGGAATTACATCGCCACGCTTATACACCTCACAGTCAGATGGAACTGCAACAATATCAGTTGTGTTGATGACTGGATAGGTCATATCCTTTGAATCCTCGTCATCATCTGAGCTGCTGCACGCACCAAGTGCGCACAGCAGTATTAGTGATAAAATATTCTTCTTCATTTATAAATATGGATTAATCTTCATCCTCTTCTTCCGTGATGCTCTTCTGCGCGGTAGTTGACTTGCTATTACCGTCAGTCACCGTCAGCTGCAACAAGTCGCCTGCAACAACTCCCTTGTCTGCAATATCTACATGCACGTGAAAACCAGCGATATTCAGCACACCGATATATTTTGAATCGGTAACATTCTTTGTAGCCTTAATAGTTTTCCCCGTAGCATCGGTGACAACGATCTGAATGGCCTTGGTACGTCCAGGAGCGTCAACATCTGCCTTAACACAGATTTCACCGTCTTCGATGTTAGCCTCACCCATAACAATAGTTGGTGCAGGTGTAGTATCGTCATCATCATCGTCATCACTGCCACAAGAGATAAAACCAAAAGAAACAACACACAAGAGAGCGAGCATAAGGCTCATATATTTAAGATTTTTCATTGTTTTAAAAAGATTTTCGGCCTCTCCCCCCGCCCTCCCCCGTAGGGAGGGAGCCGGAATGCGAAAGGCATGTTAATTGTTAATTAAAACTCCCATCCAACCATCAGCGAGATATTGCGCCCCGGTTCTGGCACGTCTATCAAGCGATAATAACTGGTATGGTCGTAATAGCGACGATCAAGCAGGTTATCTGCATGAAACGTCAGGTTAAGTTTTGAGTTTCCCATCTGAAACTCCTTTCCTGCCGAAAGGTTCAGAGTCCAATACCCATCGGTAGGCTTTTCTGGCGGAACAATTTCATTCTGAGCACCAACAACATGGGCACTAAGACCTACGAAGCCCTTGCCCTTGTGTTCGAAAGTGTATTTAACACCTGTATCAACAGACCAAGGTGTGCTGAAAGGCAGAGTATATCCTTTCTTCTCGCCCGACTGCTGACGGGCATAAAGATACTCTCCCTGTGCATGAGCCTCGAATTTTTCAGCGAAATGCCACGTAAACTGCGCTTCCAAGCCCCAACGCAACACCTCTGCCTGCATATAGTTATACAACTGCAAACCCTCGACATACTGCGCCGTAGGATTTAGATAGATGTAGTTCGGGAAGTAGTTTAGATATGGTTCTACCTGAACCTCAAGCACATCATTTCCCCACAAGACGGTAGCATCTGCCTGATATGATTCCTCTGGATCTAACTGCGCATTACCACGTTCATAGCGGAAAATATGATAGTTGATGCCATCCGCACCCAGTTCCTTCGGAATAGGCACACGGAAGCTCTTACCAACATTCGCCTTCAGCACCCACAGACCTGTACTGTAATTCACGCCTGCCGACCAAGTGAGACTGTTGAAGTTTCCTCGGAAATCAGCAGAGCGCTCCTTATATATAGAATCTGTACCAACTGGAGTCTTGAACCAATCCTGATAGCTACGGATATGAGTACTAACATGATCATAACGAAGTCCGGCATTCAGGATAAAGTTATCGGTAATGGTATAGCGATCCATCACGTAACCACCAACGCTAAGCGTCTCGAAGTCTGGAATGATAAATCCCCAGCCACTACGGCGGTTATACTGATATTCACCGCTAACGCCACCACGCAACTCATGCTTGTCAATAGCTTGGCGCAATCCGACACCAGCAGTATAGGTACTCTTGTTGAAACGGCGCTCCAGAGAACTCTTTGGCGCTGGCATATAACCGTGACTTACCGGCTCCGAACATTCCTCACGCAGATTATTCTGATACGCAAGGTTCAGTTCAAAGCTCGTCTGGTCATTCTGCCAAGTGCTGTGGCTCATCACCTTCAGATGATTCACCCATTGATACGGAAGGTCTATGTCACGACGTGAGTGGTCATAGTCAATGTCTGAGAGTCGCACCTCCAATCCATGTGCATTTGCAAAGAAGCCGCTCTTTGAGTAGCTGTCAGACACACGCACATCGGTATGGAAGTTATAACCGGCATAACCTAATGTCACACTACCATCACGCTCACAACCAGCCGTATTGCGCAGACGCTGATCCTTCAGTTTTATCCAATATGAATAATACTGAATGCTATCAGTCGGCACTTTGTAGTCGGCATAGTCAATAAACGTAGCATGTGCACGATAGAACCAGTTACCCTTTCTGCCGCCAACCTTAGCCGACAAGCCTATCTGCTCGTTGTTGGAGCGTCCGAAGAGTTGCACACTACCGCTGAACGGTTCAGTAGGCACATGATTGGTGTAAAGTCCGAGCACACCGCCTATGGCATCACTACCATAGAGCAACGCCGCAGGACCTTTCACTACCTCTGCCCTATCTATTGCAAACTGATCTATCTCCAAGCCGTGATCATCGCCCCATTGCTGTCCTTCATGCTTGATACCATCTTCTGAAATCACGAGACGGTTGAAGCCCAGGCCTCGGATAACGGGTTTTGACTGTCCGCTACCTATCGCCATAGCCTTAACGCCCGGAATTGCTTCCAGCGTCTGCATCAGACTACCAGAGAAATTCTGCTGAAGGAACTCATGACTGACCTGCACCTCTGACTGAGACGAGCGCATCTGATATTCGTGATGCTGCTGTCCGGTCACAGTTACGGCATTAAGCGAGATAGTCGTGTCGGCTGGTGCTGATGTCATCAACATAGCAGCCAGCATCATGTTTATCATACGCTTTGTCTGTTTGAATTGTTGATAGAAAGTAAATGCTGCTTTTGGGAAAGTAAATTATCAAGACTCCGCGTAGCGCCTGAGCTTTGCGAAGAAATTATATTCAGTAAATTACATTACAAGAATTTACTGATGTAATTTACTGATTCAATTTACTCCCAATTTACTTTCCCAAGCCTCCGCGTAAGCGGAACTTTCCTTTACTCAGAATGAAATTCAAACAGTTGGAGGAGCACGAAGTGTTGGGATGCCACAAGCCTCAAGGCGAACGTCACATTGAGGTTGGGCAAAGTGGAAAACAAATGTTTTTTTGAAGAAGACGACTGCAAGGGTAGTTCCTGCCACAAACGACAGCATAATGAACTGACAAAGCACACAATCGTCCACAGACATTGACATCTGTGTCAAGTGTCCGTGACAATGGTGATCAACACATTCCTTGCAATCAAGAATATTTTTCTGAACTGATTCATGAACATGAAGCGACGACAGGATAAGCATTGGCACAAATACTGCCAATAGCAACCATGAAGCAATATGTCGTTTCCTGTTTACGTTCATTTGAGATCAAAAAAAGCGATTTTCGGGTGCAAAATTATAAAGAAAAATGCGATTCTCCTACATTTTCATGCGTTTTTTCCCGCATTTTCACTTTTTTAACGCAAGAAAAATGGAATAAGGGACATAAAACGTGCTAAAAGACAAAACGAAACCAAATTGGCGAATCAGCAATCAGCATTAAAACATTAAATGCAAATGATCATTCAATATGGGATAATTCACCAAGAGTATCTTACAAGTCATGAAAGGACTGTATACCATAGAATGTTGTGTAACGGATATTGGCAACAAAAGTCCTGTAAGGACGACATATCACAGGATAGGGTGCAACCCTATCTATTGATGCGAACCGGTAATAAAGTCCTGTAAGGACGGCATAATTCCATATTTATCTCGGTATGTTATGAAATTATGTCGCACCTACGGTGCTATTGAGAAAGAATACCAAAGTTACGTGGGTTGCACCCACGCCTGATATTATTTCGCCTTTACAAGGCTTTTCTTGAACTTATCACCATACAGATAATTTTTCCCTCGAAATCTTATAGCAATTCAAGATCTCCGTCAACAAATCCGATAGCAACAGCTTGCTTACTGCAGAGTAAGGAAGCATATTTGCCTTCTCTCAGATACCTCCACACGAGACCTCTCATTTCTTCAAGGACACCTTCCCATGACTTGTCGCTCTTCCAACATAACGGATAAGCACGATTGTTAAACACTTCATCACAAGCCCAATCTTCATCTGTTTCATCAAATGACGGAGAACCTATAATCTCAACAGAATAGAGTTTTTTACCATCGTCATAGGGATTAAAATCTTCATAGAGGTTAAAACAAAAAGCCTCTATATTTTCAGGTAATTCAACAGCCAATGCTGTATCTACCCATTTCTCAAAATCCCTATATTCCATATTCAATAGGTATGTTTCTCCCATATCCCTCTTAACCTCATTCATCTTAGGCTCACACGAGCGGTTCTGCTGAGTGCTACCCAGCGCACGCATTATGTTTTGGATAAACTTCTTCATAGATTCTAATAATTTCATTTACGACGCAAAAGTAGTGATAATACATGGAGTTAGCATAGGAGAGAATATGTGAGCGCAAAATTGCGCCGACACGAAAAATACGATGGACGAAATTTCAGCTATCGTCCTGCAAAACATGGAGTAATTAGTGTTGTCTTTCGAAAAGACAATCTATTCCATAGACGATTTTTCCTTGAACACTTTCATATTCAGCAGATACTCCTGCGCCTTCTTGTCCTTGAGTTTAAGGATGTTTTCACGAAGAAAATCGAGAGACAGTTTCTTGTTATTTATCTCTTTGGCTCTGAGATAATTCTTTAAAATTACATCTTGTATTGTTTTATCCTCCTTATGTTCGTAAATCCATTGAAATACGGCTTGAGGATTATCCATAAGATAAGGATACAATCTAAAATCTCTGTAATAGAATCCACTATAGAAGTAAACATCTTCATATACAAAATGAAGATTTCTGGTTTTAGAAAGCAATTCACATGCTTTGTATGCCTCGGAAATTGGAAGAGTCGTAATATCCGCAGAAGGTGTCTGAATACCTTGGGGAGAAACCCTACTGATCAAGGAAATCCTGTCTGCAACATCATACAGCCTCGTCACGAAATTTGTATCATTAATTATCTCCGTAGTCTCAAATCTATTCTCACCAATATACCTTACTTTCCATTTAACCTCATCCTTTGGCTCGTTTTCTGAGATTTCGCAGCATATTCCATCGCTATGGCTAACGAGCGAAACACGAACCTGATGCCTCATATTATGTGCGATTTCGCATTTGTCGAGGATATTACCTTTTGCATCAAACAAATAGCAATCCATATGTGCATAAATACCTAAAAACACAAGATAATTATCTTTGATTTTTTTCCAAGAAACAATATTCGCTTTCCTTGCTGAATCAGCAATCAACTTGTAGCATTCTGGTATGCTAAGAGCCATACCAACATTGTCATAGTCGATATACTTTGGAAAAGGCTTATCCATAAGCGAGTCAGCCTTTATCCCTAATTTTGCAAGGAATGGGGGATTTGTCTCTGGCGTACACGACAAATTCAGCTGAGTGATACCCAGCACAATGACGATGTATAGGATGAATTTCTTCATAGATTCGGGTTGTTATATTTCCGACTGCAAAAATAGTAATAATCCGTCAGGTATGCAAGTTTTTAATCACAAAAAAAATCTCCCCACCGTTTGCCAACGTCTTGGCTTAGTGGGGAGAGGGCGAATATATAGATCGTTGCAACTATTTTCTGCTGCAAAAGTACTGGAAAAACTCGGATTGTCAAAAGTTTTTCCCCTAAACAGACAAGTTTTTTCCCTAATGAATCATAGGAAAAACGCTATAAACAACAAGAAATTCCCGCATTCAACCGCACTTTCAACATCCTGACAATCAAAAGCTTTCCAAATATGCAACACATTTTGCACCATAAAGGAATGTAGCTTTGCACTATTGCGCAATCGTAAAAAACATTGCATGGTATAATTCACAAAGTTTATGGAACAAAAAATCTTGCATAAAACCAAAAAACTTCATACCTTTGCACTCGGAAATAAGTGTAAGATTTATGAAATGTGACGAACTAAAGACGGTCACAATTTGTGTAAAAACTTTAAATGAATTAGGGGATTCTATTAGGTTTAGCTAAGGTAAATAAAAAGATTGTATTAAAAGGATTAACAAGACGGTATAAAGCTAAGGTATTAGGTTAATTAATTTCAGGTAGCAAAGTACAAGGTCAATGTCAGCGTTAGTTGATGTTGACCTTGTTCTTTGTATGGTTACCTTACCCCCTCTCCCTATTTTTCCTAACAATTATATGTTAGATTCATCAACAACACACAAGAAAGAGACGGTGTGGGTTGAAACCACAGCGTCAACAAGTGAATCATGAAACCATCATTTTTCAATACATGTTAGATTTCCACCCCACAACAGGAGACGCAGAATGGCACCTAACATATAACCGTGAGAAAAAACAGAGACAGACACACACTGTTCTTAACCTCAAAATAATAATATAATATATAATATATTATATTATTATTTTGAATATAGATACCATACCCCCTGTCCCTGTTTTATCTAACAGTTAAATGTTATATTGAGGGCGATTCCAATCTCCTTCCGAAAATATCAATCTGTATATCAACACATTACAAGCGCGCAACAAACTTTTTTTGAATCTAAAATGTTTTTCTCACGCATTTCTTTCCGTTCCGAAGAAATTTGTTGTAACTTTGCACTCGTCAAGCCGAAGGACGTGCGAGGTGCTACGCACGTTGTCACTCGGGAATTGGGTGATAGGTGTAGCGGTATCCAAGTAGTAAGTCCGTTGTAATACCGTTATAAGTCCGTTGTAAATCCGTTCCCAAGCCCTAATCCGGAAAGGGTGTTGAAGCGGTGAAACAAGCAAACAAAAAGAAGACCCACAAAAAGATTGTGAGCCTTCAAAACTTAAAACCTAAAATCAATTATTTTGTTATGAAACAAATAATTCTACATCAGAGAATCAAACTCGTAGTCCTTCCTCGTGCGGTAGCCAAGTCCGGTCATCACGGCAAGGATGTCGCCCTGAGCATTACGAACCTTAATGTCGCAATAAGGCAACTTGTGATGATCAAGAACCTCGGTAGCCTCGGCAATGAGTTTCTCTCCAAGCTGAGCGGACTTCATGAAAGAGATGCTCGTGTTCACGCCAAGAGTGAGGGTGCCGTGACAGTTGCATACCCCTGCAAAGGCAAGGTCAGCCAAAGTGTACATCACACCTCCCTGACACACACCAGCCCCATTCAAGTGCCTTTCCTCAACCGTGAGTTCGGTACGGGCATAGCCCTCACGAACCTCAACAAGCTGCGCTCCTATGCCACTTGCAAAGCGATCAGAGGTGTTAAGACGCTCTAATAATGTCATAAACTTTAAATGAAAAATTATAAAATGAAAAATTAAAAATACAGATTAGACAACATTCCAAACTTGCATTTTTCATTTTTCACTTTTCATTTTTAATTTACTTCTGCGCCTTCGCAAACTCCTCGATTCTCTCCTTGAACATGCCTTCCTGCTCCTTCTGGAAGAAAGAAGTGCAGACGCGGACACCCTGCTGGGTAGAGCCCATAGTGTCGAGAGGATAAACGGCGATGCCATAGAACATGAGTTCCTTGGTAAGAGCGAGGTCGGTCATTCCAGGATACTGCACGGTGAAGTAGAAACCGTCAGCAAGAGGAGCACCCATATCGTTGTCATACACGAGATAGAAGCCGTTGGCAAGCAGCACGTCCTTCATGAACTTAGCCCTTCTGCCATACTCCTTAACATCGTCGAGGAAGTTATAACTACCATTACAAGCAGCCTCCATAAGAGCAGCCATAGCGTGCTGAACGCTGTGAGTAGTGCCACTTGAGAGCGTGTACATCAGTCGGTTGCAGAGGAAGTTACCAAACTCACCCACACCGAAGTTCTTCTGCAAAGGCTCATAAACCCTGTGATAGAGTTTGTTGCTGATGCAGGTAACACCGATACGCTGACCGGCATAAGAGAATGCCTTTGAGCCAGAAACCCACAGAACGTAGTTGTCGGTATATTTGCCAACAGTAGCCTGATAAGGAGCCTGATAAGGATGAGAGAGGTCGCGACGGAAGTCCATAGCGAAGTAAGCCAGATCCTCAAGCACGATGACGTCATACTTGTCAGCCAGTTTGCCGATACCCTCAAGCTCTTCCTCCGTGAAGCAAACCCATGAAGGATTGTTAGGATTAGAATACACGATGCTGTTGATATTGCCCTCAGACATTATCTCATCGAGCTTCTTGATAAGAGCCTCACCACGATAGCCGTGAATATCGAGACCTACGTGCTTCAAGCCGATTACATCACACTGGGTTGTCTGCACAGGGAAGCCCGGCTGAATGAGCAGTACGGTGTCCTTATTAGTGCCAGCCAAAGCGTGACGGATAGCGAGGAATGTGGCGAATGTGCCCTGCATACTTCCCGTTGTAGGGATGCAGCAGAGAGGGTCAATATCGACTCCGATGAAAGCCTTGCAGAACTCAGAAGCCGCCTTCTTGATGCGAGGAATACCGCCGTTAGGAGGATACTGAGTAGCGCATCCGTTAGCCAATGCCTCCTGCTCAGCTTTTAGGGCAATATCAGAAGGCTTGAGACCTGGCACGCCCATCTCAAGATGAATAACCTGCTGTCCTGTCTTCTCCTCAAGGAGTCTTGACAGCGCCTGAATATCGCGAATGGTCGCTTGCGAAAAATCACCGAGCGCCATGCTCTCCATAGCCTCGGTGACGATAGTTCTGTTTAACATATAAAGACCCACCCCCTTACCCCTCCCATAAAGGGAGGGGAGTAGTTACTACCTTTGTCAGCGGGGTGAAACTGTTTTTGTTCATTTATTGTATTTAAGAACTTTACAAGAATAGCCTTTTCCCTTCCCTATTTGCGTTTATCACACTATCTACTCCCTCCCCTTTATGGGGAGGGCTGGGGAGGGGTCTTCCTTTGTGAGTGGCTAGGGGGCTGTCTTAATTCTTAAACACTCTCTTATCGTTAACGTGCTTAGCCTTACCAATTGAGCGCTGGATGCTTCCTGGCTCCTTGATGTGGATGTTTGGCTTGATGCCTACCATAGATACGATGCGGTCGTAGAGAGGCTTGATGAATGGCATCTGCTTTGATGGATTTGGAGAGAAGTATTCCATGCGAAGCTCGACATCAAGGTCGAAGGTGTCCTCGTTGTTCTTACGGTCAACAGTAATGAAATACTGAGGTGTGAAAGCAGGGAACTCTGTAAGACAAGTCTCGATCTGGCTTGGGAATACGTTCACGCCACGAATAATCATCATATCGTCAGAACGGCCAAGGATGCGATCCATACGAACTGCAGTACGTCCGCACTTACAAGGCTCGTAGATGAGACGGGTAAGGTCGCGGGTACGATAGCGAAGGATTGGCATAGCCTCCTTTGTGAGTGATGTGAAGACAAGCTCACCGAACTCGCCCGGCTCACAAGGCTCAAGAGTATCAGGATTGATGATCTCTGGGTAGTACATATCCTCCCAAAGGTGAGTACCATCCTGATATTCACACTCACCACCAACACCAGGACCGCTCATCTCTGTGAGACCATAGATGTCAATAGCCTTGATGTGAAGTCTTTCCTCAAGTTCCTTACGCATACCCTCAGTCCAAGGCTCTGCACCGAAGAAACCTACACGGAGCTTCATATCGTCGATAGAAATGCCGTCAGTATTCTCAAGCACCTCTGCAAGGTGAAGAGCGTATGAAGGTGTACAGCAGAGAGCAGAAGTACCGAAGTCCTTCATAAGCATGATCTGCTTGCTTGAGTTTCCGGCAGATGTTGGCAACTGAATAGCGCCGAGATGACCGGCTGCATCGTGAGCACCAAGACCGCCTGTAAAGAGTCCGTAGCCGTAGCTTACCTGCACAACGTCACCCTTTGTAACGCCACCAGCAGCAAACACACGAGCTGCACCCTCTGCCCAACGAGCAAGGTCGCCCTTGGTGTAAGTGCCGACAACAGGCTTACCTGTAGTACCGCTTGAAGCGTGAATACGGGCAATCTCCGTCATAGGTACGGCATTCAATCCGAATGGGTACTCGTCACGAAGGTCGTGCTTGGTTGTAAAAGGAAGCTTATGGATGTCCTGTATGCCCTTGATATCCTCAGGCTTGACACCCTTCTTATCCATTTTCTTACGGTAGAATGGTACGTTCTCGTAACATCTTTTCACTGTAGCCACAAGTCTCTCTGACTGCAGCTTGGTCATGGACTCACGGTCCATGCACTCCATTGCTGGGTTTAGTATCATATAAAAGTAGCCCCCTATCCCCCCAAGGGGGAATTTTTTATATAGTATTATCGCTTACAGGAGGCTGTTTTAGCGATTCTGTTAAATAATTTGTTTCTTTTTTTCTGCGAACAGTAGCCACCATCAATTTTCATAATAAGGAATGCCACTTAGCGTTTACCTTACTATAAAAATACTCCCCCTTGGGGGGCTGGGGGGCTTTTAGGCCTTTCTTACTCCTTCATCAAACGCCTTGAGGTTAGCCTCTACCACAGCCTCACCCTTACGAGCAAAGACAACTGCGATAGCAGCACGAAGCTGCTCGACAGTAAGGATTTCGATATAAGGAGCAGCCATACCGAGAAGCACCATATTAGCGCCACGAGGATTGCCGGCATCCTTTGCCACAGTATCAATATCGAGCTTAGCCACAGAAGGAAGGCTGTCAAGCTCTGCCTGAAGCGCATCCTCGTCTGGATAGTTAGGGATATTGACGAATGGCTTACTTGAAGTCACCACAGTACCCTTCTTTGAGAGGTAAGGCATGTAGCGAAGTGACTCCATAGGCTCCATAGAGATAACCACATCAGCACCTCCGAGAGAGATAAGGTCTGAGTAGATTGGCTCTGTGCTGAGACGCAGATTTGACTGCACGTCACCACCTCTCTGACTCATTCCGTGAACCTCAGCCTGCTTCAGATACAAGCCTGCCTTAGTTGCAGCCTCACCTATGATTGTAGCGATAGAGAGGATACCTTGTCCTCCCACACCGCAGAGAATTATATCTTTTTTCATAATTTACAGCCCCCTAGCCCCCCAAGGGGGAACTTTTTTATAGTATTATCGCTTACAGGAGGCAGGTTTAGCGATTCTATTGAATATTTTGTCTAACACCTCTGGCAAGTTTCGGAATATTTCATCGTTGGAAAATCTCATCACCTCAAACCCCATCTTTTCAAGATCCTCGGTTCTGAGATAGTCCTTGATTTTCTGTTCCTCTTGCGAATGGTAGCCACCATCGATTTCAATAATAAGATTACGCTTGACACAGATGAAATCCGCAATGTAGCATCCAATGATATGCTGTCGTCGGAAATGAAGTCCTAACTGATTTCCAGATAAATGATACCAGAGATTCTGTTCGGCTTCCGTCTGATTATATCGGTTCTTATAGGCATACTGTTTCAACAAATCATAATACATAGGATCCGCTGTATTCCAGTGATGACAATCATCATTTCTTTCTATGTGATTTCCCATAAGAATCTTTTTAAGCGTTTATCTTACTATAAAAATCACTCCCCCTTGGGGGGCTGGGGGGCTTTTACCTTTGCTTTTTCACGAGCGTGACGACTTGCAGTCTGAATGCACTCTCTTCTCGGAATAATGACACTTACGCCCTCATAAGCCAACTCCTTACGGATAAGTTCCGCAATAGCAGGAATATTCTTTGGAAGTGGAGTTACAACGTGAAGATGCTCTGGATCCATACCAAGACCGAGACAGATAGCCTCAAACTTATTGGTTCCTGCGCTATCCTGACCACCAGTCATACCTGTGGTGAGGTTATCAGAAATAATTACTGTGATAGGAGAATTATCATTGATGGCATCGAGCAGACCTGTCATACCTGAATGGGTGAATGTAGAGTCACCGATGATGGCGATTGAAGGACGAAGACCTGCATCAGCAGCACCCTTAGCCATTGTGATAGAAGCACCCATATCCACACAAGAAGCAAGAGCCTTGAATGGAGGCAGAGCACCGAGGGTATAGCAACCGATGTCACCGAATACGCGGGCATCCTCAAACTCATCGATTATCTGACGCAAAGCACCATAGACATCTCTATGACCGCAACCCTGACAAAGCTGTGGAGGACGTGCTGCAAGATTCTTTGCAGGAGCAAAGCCCTCTGGAAGTTCTACACCAAGTGCCTTTGCTACGCTATCAGGAGTAAGTTCACCATAGCGAGGGAGGTCACCTGTATAGCGTCCCTTGATAGGAGCAACATCACCAATGATGCGACGTGCCTCTTCCTCAACAACAGGCTGACCATCTTCTACTACAAGGATCTCGTCACACTCCTTTGCCAACTGCATAACCTTCTCTGCTGGCAATGGATACTGTGATATCTTAAGGATATTGGCATTATCACCAACCGCCTCCTTAACGTAGTTGTAACCGATACCACAGGCAATAACACCGAGTTTCTTGTCTGCGATTGTCTCAACCTTATTATATACTGATTTCTCTGAAGCCTCTACCATAGCAGGCTGCTTGTCGATAAGGGCAGCATACTTTTTCTTTGCAATACCAGGAAGAAGGACCCACTGGTCAGTAGAAGCGTTCATCTTGTTCTCATCAAGAAGTTCGCCAACCTCAACACCTGCACGGCTATGAGCCAGACGGGTAACGATACGCAGAACAACAGGTTCCTTGATAGCCTCTGAATATTCAAAGGCAGTCTTCATCATATCGTATGCCTCCTGCTGATTAGAAGGCTCGAAAGCAGGAATCATAGCAAACTTTGCATAGAAACGTGAGTCCTGCTCATTCTGACTTGAATGCATTGAAGGGTCGTCTGCAGCAAGCACGATAAGACCGCCATTAACACCAGTAATGGCAGAATTAACGAAGGCATCGGCACAAACATTCATACCGACATGCTTCATGCACACAAGGGCACGCTTACCTGCATAAGACATTCCGAGAGCAGCCTCCATAGCTGTCTTCTCATTAGTACACCAACGGCTATGCACACCACGCTGCTTCGCGATGTCATTGCCCTGAATAAATTCTGTGATCTCAGTACTTGGAGTACCTGGATAAGCATACACACCACTAAGTCCGGCATGAATGGCACCCAAGGCAATAGCCTCGTCGCCGAGCAACAATTTCTTACTCATTATTTTGTTTTAGGTAATATTATTTTTTACTTTTAGTATGCAAAGATAGTAAAAAAAATCCGATTTTAGTAACAAATCCCTATTTTTTTAACTCTATTAACATAAAATTGTAACTTACACAGTATATGCGACTGACAATTTTTGAATAGAACAATAACCGTATGGAACACAACCAAAAAGCGGTGCCCAAACGAGCACCGCCTTTATACTAAACATTAATAATCATCCTCATCATCATAAGTACCCAAAGTGCCAAAGCCATCATAGCCTGAGTACTTTGACTCAACTATCGTTGGGGTTGTTCCATCGCCTGTACCACCACTCCCACCACCAAACTCTATTCTTCCGGCAGAGAGAATGTCCATAATTGCAGGCAGTACAGCCTTTTCCACGACAATGGAAGGTTTCATATATTTCTTTTTCATATCAATATCTTTTTTATGATTAACCTAATTTCTACTTAGCAAGATACTTCTTGCCGTCCTTACGAACAACGATACCCTTATAGTCCTTACCGACCTTCTGGCCAGCAAGGTTATAGCGAGTTGCATCATCGTCAACATCAACACCGACATTACCAATACCTGTAGTCTCTGCATCGAGAATTTCTATTTCAAGTCCATCCTTTGCAAGTACCAAAGAATAACCAGTTGCATCGAGATAGCACTTACCAGCAGGTACAAGAATATTTGAATTTACTGAGTACAAACCGCATACTCCGTCTCTTGTTCCAATGACAAAGGCTTTAGAATCAGATTTAAGAGTTGTGTCGAAAAGTACAGGCTTAAGATGATTCTTGCCAGAAACACTACCTGCAACAACACCATTCACATAATACTTGCTGTTATCCGCACCATATATGAATACTGGTGTACCTGCAGGGATTTTATTACCATCAATTGACTCAAGTGTAACAGTCTTTGCATTTATCTTTCTTGCAACATAAGCCTTGACATCCGCACCATTGACAACTACATCCGTAAAGGCTGTGTAAGAAGCCCAACCTGCGCCATTAGTCTTGATAGGCTTATGCTGAGAGATTATAGCAGCAGGATCCCAAGAACCTGCGAATGCAACAAGTGAAGCCTTAGTTATAATCTCTGGCTTAACAGCAGCATCTATCTTAACCACGTTGCCTGAAGCATCAAACGCAGAGAAACGACGAGTCATGCCTTCTCCCATAGTTGCTCCCCAATATGCAGAGTTTGGAGCACTCATCATATTTGTAGCAATGAAGGTAGCAGCAGAGCTTGCCTGTTCATGTGCCTTCCAGCCACGAGCAAGATAATAGTTGCTATTACCTGTAACCAGACAATTAGCAAATACATAGCCATTCTCTGAAGCATATGTAGAAGGAGCTGCGATAATGTTACCAGAATTTGTACCAGAAACAACATTCAGAGTAACGCTATTGAATAGCACATTACCAGAACCACAGAGGAAATCAACGGCACCTTCAATCTTACCGCCCTCGAAATAAGCGATCATACCCTCAGCACCATTGCTGTAATATACATCTTGCTTACCCTTGAGATATACATTCTTGCAGATTGTCTTTGTACCCTTATCCCAGAGAGCGACACCACGCTCAGCCTGTGCAGTAGCATTATAAGGAGCATTGCACTGGATAGTAAGATCCTGCAAATATAAACCTGTACTTGTATTCTTCAAAGTGGCAGACTTGTCAAGACCTTCCTCTGCAGGAGTATTCTTGATGATAACGCCATCTCTTGACTCACCAATGATAGCAATATTATTGCCATTGATAGCAGTATTTATATCCTCACCAAGATCGTAAATGCCATTAGGAAGATAGATATTAACATTACCAGTAGCGTTAGCCTCAGAGATAGCATCCTTAAGCTGATTAGCATTACCAGCGGCTACCATATAGGTATTTGTCGTCTCATCATACTTAACTCCGCTCCATTCCTCTGCGAAGAAATAATGGCAATACGCACCAAGATTAAACTTAAGAACGGCATTTCCTGTTCCTTCGTATATATATGTTACATATTTATCGTAAGAAGTCTGACTATCACAGGTTTCTGCATTCGTCTCAATTACTGTTGGCGCACCACCATCAACACTTACAGTTGCTTTATCAGTAAATTTACATACTGCAATAGTGAACTTAACAGGACGATCAGTCTTGACAGTCATAGTCACATTTTGATAACCATGCTGATTCTGTTCGTTAGAAGAACCCTCATTATGGAATTTACCACCTGTGATGCTTACATTATCAGGCAGACCACCCTCTGGAGCAAGAACCGTATAAGGATTTGTACGGAAATTAATCTTGAATGGCTTAAATGCTACAGGAACAATGTGTTCAACTGAAATGTTATGGATATAAGCAACTCCAGCAAAAGTCAATGTCAAAGTTGTTGCACCACCTGTGTACTTAAATGAAACAACCTCACCATCAACCGCAACCTTTGCATTTGCCTCACCAATAACCTTATTAGAGGCATCAGTCAAGGTCATATTAGCACTATGAGCCCACTTACAACATGAAACAGAAATTAAAGCATCACCAGCGACCTTAAGCTTTACTGTAGAACCAGCAGATACGATCCAACCATGTGAACCATCATTATAGTAATTACCACCATTAATCTCTATGAGGTCATGCTCATTCTGATACCAATTAGCTTTTGTAAGGTCATAAGTATGAGTTGAAGTCGTTGTTGCAACCTCAATTGGAGTAGTCTTTGCATAAAGCTTCATATTAGCAGTAAGGGCAACACCTTCCTCAACAGGCTTTGCAGATGTAGTATTACCATCATACCAGCCACGGAACTTCTTTCCTGAAGAAACCGCAACATCAGACTCACCATACTTGAACTTAAGCGCTGAACCTCCCTCTACTGTTTCCGTACCAATTACTTTCGTGCCATTAGTATCATAGTATGTTACCTTGACGTCCGGAATATATTCATATTTCTCAGCAAAGAAATATGGACAATACTCACCAAGGTTGAAAGTAAGAGTTGCAGGAGTCTCAGAATTGTATCTATAGACAACATTCTTTGAATAGCCATTACCAACGCCTCCACCATCACAATCCGCATTCACTTGGTCAAGTTCAATAGGAGCACCACCTGTAACACTTACGGTTGCGTTCTCTTTTGTATATCTACAGCCACCAATAGTAAACTTAACAGGTCCATCAACCTTAACAGTAATAGTAGCAAACTGAGCACCATGCTGATTACCATGATATGTACCAGCATCAATAGATGTCACACAAGCAGGAAGACCACTACTTGCAGGCAACACAACTGTAAAAGGATTAGAACGGAAGTCAATCTTAAAGTCTTCGAAAGCTACAGGATTTGCGGCAGAAGCTGTATGCTTAAGCGTTATTGTCTTGATATAGTTATTATCACTTGTACCTGTTATAACAATATATCCTTGCTTTACATCATCAGCATCGACTGTGACTGTAGCATTGCCAGTATAATTCACCCCATGAATAGAATAGCTCGTATAGATTCCTCCCCATCCTATAACCGAAATCTCATCGTCAGAACCATAGACCGGAACTAACAAACGGGTATTATTAACACATTGTGCTTTACCACCATTATCGGAAAGTTTGCCATTACTTGCATCAACGTACATAGAAATGCCATTATCAGCCAAAAGCCAACCAACGGAAGAGTTTATAGTCTTATACAGAGCATCAGGTTCCTTTGTCCAATCCCAGGATGCCTCAAAGCTATCCTTCGTTGGATTTTGAACTTTGATTGACGGACAATACTGCCCACAATAAACTTTCAATGTTGCAGCTTTTCCCTTGTATCTATACCATGCACTTCCACCACAACCAATAGATTTCGTATCCAACTCTGCTAATACATTATCATTAACATCTGTAATGGTAGCATTCACATTAGAATATTGACAGCCACCAATTATAATATCAACAGGCCCATCAACAGCAAACTGGAATGCAGCATACTGCCATCCATGCTGATAGCCATTATCATCATCATACGCAGCAGTCCTATCACCAGGATAAGAAATCTGTGTAACACCCTCAGGAAGGAAAGCTGATGGAATCGCCGAAGCGTTGCCAGCGTCAGGCGCAGCCTCCGTCAGATTGATTTCAAAGTCCTTGAACTCAGCCCACGACATCGTAGTTCCCATAACTAACAGGAACAGCGTCAATAATGTTCTAATTCTTTTCACCATATTTATTTATTGTTTATGTTAATTATATTCAAAATGAGATGGTCAAATATTCCTAAAATCATATTAAGGCCATTTTATTGTCAAAATACATTCAGTTGCAAAGTTACAAATCTTTTTCCTTTTCTCCAAATTTTTATTGTGATTTATTGTGTTTATCATGATACTATTTTCAATAGACGTTAAAAAAAACAAAAACAACAAACAAGAAGCGGCACTCATACGAGCACCGCTTCTTTTGTTTTTATGTTATATCACCCGAGGCTTATTCCTCATCCTCATCATCCCATACATTGCCACCTTTAGCATTGACGGTGAAGCTACTAGCATCATCAATATCACCCTTGATGGAAACAGTTTCCATGAGAGTCTTGAGCTGAGCCTTTTCAACAATGATAGAAGGCTTGATATATTTCTTATTCATATACTTATCTAATAGAGAGTTAATATTCAAGTTTACTTCACATACTTCTTGCCATCGTTGCTGACAACAATGCCCTTATAGTCCTTACCTACAACCTGACCTGCGAGGTTATAGAATACTGTTGCAGCCTTTGTCTCTGCGCCATCAACAACGCTCTCAATGCCTGTTGCCTCCTCACCATCAGCAAATGTAATCTTCAGCGACTTAGCATTAGTATTTGGAGCATAGAGGTAAGCCTTACCAGCAGGAACATTGATTGCAGTCTTAACATGATAGAAGCCACTCTCATCATTATCATTGTTGGTAGCAACAATATATGCATTACTCTCAGCATAGAGCACAACATCATTAGGACAACCAACTGTCAGATTATTACCCGTAGGATAAGTTGATTCTGCTTCTACAACATTTGCAAACACCTCTGAATCTGGATCACCCTTGACGAACACACCTTCACCATAAGTGAAATGCGTAACCTCCTGAAGAGTTACGGTCTCATCATCAACCGCCGTAGCAACGTATGCCTTCGCACCAAGTGGACATGCAACTACATAACCTCTGAGAAGAGATGTGAATGAAGCCCAACCCTCAGAATTGAGAGTTATCTTTGGAAGTACAGCATTGAACCCCTTCTGAGTGACTTTTATCTCATAAAAATGGTTAGTCTTTGTTGCTGTAATCAATACATAACCATTTGCGGCATCCTCCTGAGTTGCAGTATAGCCTTTTTTAGGATCAACATTCTTACCTGCTACATTTCCGATTGTATAGGCAGTCTGACCTGCAGGACAAGTAATAAACACCTTATCACCAGGTCTGCGAACAGGCACCTTAATCATAGAACCTGTAGAAAGAGTAGCATAACAAACAGAACCTGCCATCTGTGCCTTGAAATAGTTACTTGCAGTTGCTGTTGCATCGGCCTCAAGACTCAGACCTGCAATAGAAGAATGGATTTCGCCAATACTACCTGTAATCTGGGTTTCCTTTGCAATCTGATCATCAAGCGTTGCATTCTGCCAGTTCCAAACAGCCGTACGTTCAGCAACGTCTATAGGTGTAAGAGCCTTGTACATAGCTTCTGCAGCTGTAAGCTCATCATAGTTCAAAACAAGATCGCGACGCTCTTCAGACAACTTATCATAAGCCTTACGAGCAGCATCAATCTTTGCCTTACAAGAAGTACTGTACTCAACCTCGCCAATAGCGTCTATCAGAGATGACACAGCACCCACTGCCTCTGCATCTGCCTTGCGGGGGTCATTCTCAAATCCACAAACAGAACAAGTATAATAAGCAGCCAATGTTATTATAGAGCCATAATTATGAGCACCATATTTTACATAATCAGCCAAATCAGAAGGAACTGCACTATAATCTATATCACATCCATCTACTGTACAAGCATGATAGTGATGAGTCGCAGTCTGTGTCCAAGCACCACTAAATGAGTGAGTGTGGGTTGCTTCTGCTGTATATGCAACCTGATTAACCTTTATAGAAAAAAGATATGATTCATTAGTAGCAGCGATACATACAGAACCTGCAAGAGCATCAGCAGCTGTTGCAGTATATGTTTCAGTATCATTACCTGCAGCTGTCCCAGCAATAGTATAATGATGATAACCAGAATTAGCAACTACAGTAATGACATCACCCTCATGACGTACAGGTACATATATCTTTGCTTTATTGAACTGAGCGTCATTACCACTGCCGTTAGCACCACGTCCCCAAAGTTTACCTCCATTAGTTGCATCTACTTCGAGGTATACTCCCTCAACATCAGAAGCAACATTTCCTTTTACATTTACGATATTCACAGAACTGATAGTTGAAGGATTTGCATTCTGCCAATCCCATTTTACTGTACGAGCAGGTACAGAACCACTTGCTACCTCATTCTGCTTTACAACAATCTTCAAAAGATAGCCATCACATGTAGCAGTAATTGTTGCATGTCCCGCTGAGACATCTGCATCTGTAGCAACATAAGTATATGAGGCATCAGTCTTATCTACTGATTCTGAACCTATAGTATATTCAAAACGATAAGTAGGATCAGAATAATTAGTAATAGTTATCTCATCCTTATTTGTCTTTACTGGAATCTCAAGAACTGTATTTTTATTAATCTGAGCATCAGTCCCACGTCCATGAAATTTACCACCTGTAGAACCTGTAGTTGTAGTTACTTCAAGTACCACACCTTCAACATCAGAGTCTACAGTCCCAGAAGCGCCATTTTGAATCGCGTCAAAGGACATCTTAGTAAAATCCCATGTACAAATAGTTACATCTGCCCAGGACATACCTGTTCCTATTACTAAAAGAAACAAGGTAATAAACGTTTTTAAATGTTTCATGTTCTTTTTATTTTTAGTTATTCTTTTCGGTTGTATATATCAATTCTTCTCTTTGTCTATTAATAATAGATTTCAGAGCTTAGGGGTATATTCACGGCAAAAGTAGAAAAAAATATTAATAATTGCAAATTTTTAGGGAGTTTTTATTGAAAACTGACCGAAAAACACATCATTTTATACTAAAAAGACAACAAAACTGACAAAAGCACTCTATTTTTAACATTTCATTTCACGTTTTACACTTACGACACTTAATCTAAAGTAGCTCCATAATCGGTTTTACGTAAGTCCCTAACAATTTTTGTTTTACGTCAAATACAACTCATCTTACCATCATAACGTTTTTCAATACGGAATAAGGTTTTATCTAAACGCTTTTTTGCTCATTTTCCTTGTTATATTCCACAATCGACCGTTCATCCTTCGTTCTTCCTTCGCTACTCCTTCGCTTTACCTTCGTTCTTCCTTCGCTCTTCCTCCTAACCAAACTCGATGAACCTCCGTTCTTTGTTCGTTCTAAGAGAGGAGGTTCATCGAGTTTGGTTCCTTTTCAATATGGAGGCAGAATGAATTTACTTCTTCATCTTTTTCTTCACAACGAAAAAGACAATAGCAAGGAGAACAAGTGCAATGATGGCATACTTAATATACTCGCCATACTCTTCGATCTTGCCCTGAAGCTGATCCTCTGGCACAACGCTATAAAGATACCACCCAAGACCTGCGAGAATGCAATTCCACACACCAGCTCCAATGGTCGTAAAGAGAAGGAAACTACCAAAGTTCATCCTTGCAAGTCCGGCAGGAATACTGATGAGATGACGAATACCAGGGATAAGACGGCCTGTGATAGTTGCCACCTTACCATGATCATCAAAATACTTCTCGCTCTTCTCCACCTTCTCCTGATTGAGAAGACACATCTTACCCCATTTGCTGTTAGCAAAGCGATAGATGACAGGACGACCGAGATACTTGCCCGCAAGATAGTTGATTGTAGCACCACAATCAGCACCGATAGTGGCAAACAATATCACGAGCCATACATTAATACTTCCACCAGCAGCATGATATGCAGCAGGTGATACTACGAGTTCTGACGGTACCGGTATCACGGTACTCTCCAACAACATCAAAAAGAAGATTGTTGTGTAATTCAGATTTGATAGAAGTGATGAGAACATACTAAGCCTAACCAAGCCTTCCCAAAGGGAAGGATGTTTTATACGTTTTAAGCGTATAAGCCTTTCAATCCTTAAGGCTTGGATATATTTATAATATTTACAAAAACTTTTAACGAGAAAAAGGTAACTACTCCCCTTGGAAGGGGTCGGGGGATGGAGCCCTCCCTTTGGGAGGGACTGGGTGGGCTTTCTCCCACTCCACCCATTCTTTCATCGGAAGATTCTCAGGGAAGTGCGTAGAGAAGATTGTCATTGTATCTGTAGGATTCGTTTCTATCGCCTTTGCCAAGGCCTCAAGATACATATCACGATGCTCTGTCTTCAAGGCTGCATAGGCAAGACGTTCAAAACCAGAATCCATTTCCACGCCACATTCAGATAGAATGCGTTTTGTTTCGGAAAGAACCTGATAGCCAACCTCGTATGCGCTTGCATCTACGAACATACAGCCAATCTTGATATATGTCTGCGGATCATTATCCGTCTTCGTAAGGGCTTGATTGAAATACTCATACGCCCCTTGCATGTCATGCTGTTCAAGCTTTATGCCTCCACGAAGCAACAGAACCTTGTACTCTGCAATACCGCACATTTCAAGTCTATCGGCATAAAACATGGCATCACCCTCCTTGCCCTGTGCAGCAGCTATATAGGCAGCCTGACGGTAGATCTCCATCCTTACAACCTCTGGCACAGTACCGTCAAGGTCGTTATGCTCATCCTCAAGAGAAAATATTGCTTCCTGAATATGTGCCTCTGCATTCTGATAATCCTCCATTGCAAAAAGCACAGAGGCAAGCAACACCTCGCCTTGAACATCGTAAGGCACAAGCGTGAGATACTGTTGGAAAGCCTCCTTAGCCCCCTCATTATCACCAAGAGCAAAGAGGCAGTTTCCCTTACTCAGATACACCTCTGGCAACTTTGGTTGAATAGCCTCGGCATATTCCACACTTTGAAGGGCATCATGCGTAAGACCAAGATGATACTGGCATTGAGACAGTTGTAACCACGCCATAAGCGAATAGGCATCCACGTCAATGCTCTTGTTCCAATAGTCGATAGCCTCTGCATATTGTTCGCGAGCCGTCAATATCCTTGCCTTTGCTTCAAGATAGTCCCCTTCCTCATAATATGTCTCGTCAGACACTTTTGAAAGCCAGTAATCAGCATAGTCCCATTGACGATAATCGCACATAAGAAGTGTGACATCAAGCACATAGTCATTGAAGATATCAGAAGGTGAACTTTCCTCTTCTTCCTCGTCGTCATCATCAGCAAATGCAGGTCCGAGGTCTTCCGTTTCTACTTTTTCTATAGAATCATCAGGTAGTTCTGGGCATTTTTCCACGAGCAATTTCTGAGCCTCATCCGCCTTTTCACGGAAAAGCAGAATCTCTGCCCGTAGGTATATGGCATCTACGATTTCTGCATCTACGAGCAATCGAGATATATTCTCTGCCTCGTCAATTTTTTCCGCCATAATAGCGGTACGAGCCTTGAAAACCAGTCCCTTCTCATTGTCTGGGAATAGCGACAGAAGATAGTCCACCACCTTCCCTGCCATCGGCTCGTCGCCCTTCACGTGGAAGTACTCGGCAACATCCACAAGATCATCAGCGTCGAAGTATTCTCCGGCGCCCTGTTCCATTGCCTCCTGTACCTTCGCAAGGAGAGCCTTGAACTCATTAGATCTTATGTAACGTTGAAAATCGGAAGGGATCATATTAAATGAAAAATGAAAAATTATAAAATGAAAAATACAGATTACGCCCCAATACACTCAAGTTCGCACAAACACTATCATGTACTTTCATTTATAAGTGATAAATGAAAAATTATAAAATGGAAAATACAGATTACTACCCAACACAATCTGGTTCGCGATAAGTACTATCATGTATTTTTCATTTTATAATTTTTCATTTTTCATTTTACTTGCTACTCTTCAGCCCCACCGTCTTATTGAACACCAGCTTCTCAGGCGTTGAGTCGAAATCTACGTTGTAGTAGCCGATACGCTGGAACTGGAGATAGTCGAGAGGCTTGGCGTTAGTGAGCCATTTCTCAACGTAGGCTGTCTTGATTTCAAGAGAGTTAGGGTTAATGAAATGACGCATATCCTCAATATCGATACGCTCCTTACCCAGACTCTTAGAATAGTTAGCCACCTCGTCGCGTGGGTTCTCCACCATCCACAGACGGTCATAGTTCCTAACCTCTGCCTCTACGCAATGGTCAACGCTTACCCAGTGGATGGTCTTACCCTTGATCTTCATATTCGCATTAGCCTCACCTGTCTTTGTCTCAGGGATGTACTCTGCATGAATCTCAACGATATTGCCCTCTGCGTCCTTCACGATGCACTCATCTGGATTCTCAGAGCACTTGATGATATACGCATTCTTCAGACGAACCTCCTTGCCAGGGCCAAGACGGAAGAACTTCTTCGGAGCATCCTCCATAAAGTCGTCACGCTCAATCCACAGGTTGCGAGAGAAGGTTATCTCATGCGTTCCGCTATTCTCGTCCTCTGGGTTATTGATAGCCGTAAGTTCCTCTGTCTTGCCCTCTGGATAGTTGGTTATGACGAGCTTTACAGGATCAATAACGGCACTCACACGAGTAGCACGGGTATTAAGATCCTCACGGATAGCACTCTCCATAAGAGCCATCTCGTTGAGGGCATCGAATGTAGTATATCCAATCTTATCAATGAACTTCAGTATTCCCTCTGGAGAGTAGCCCCTGCGACGGAAACCGCAGATTGTAGGCATACGAGGATCGTCCCAACCTGAAACGACTCCTTCCTTAGTGAGCATCAACAGGTTACGCTTTGAGAGGAGGATATGAGTGAGGTTGAGCTTATTGAACTCTGTCTGACGTGGACGATTATCATCCAAAGGCTTATCATCGCCAGCCACTTCCTTTGCCCAGTCAACGAACAGGTCATAGAGTGGACGATGGCTTACGAACTCCAAAGTGCAGAGTGAGTGTGTCACACCCTCCCAGTAGTCACACTGACCGTGGGTATAGTCGTACATAGGATATGCGTTCCACTTGTTGCCTGTACGCCAATGTGGCATATTGAGCACACGATACATGATAGGGTCGCGGAAGTGCATATTCGGACTTGCCATATCAATCTTGGCACGGAGAACCATCTTGCCAGGCTCCATGTTGCCTGAGTTCATCTCCTCGAAGAGAGCAAGACTTTCCTCTACCGGACGGTCACGATATGGTGAGTTCTGACCAGGCTGAGTAGGAGTTCCCTTCTGAGCAGCAATCTGCTCGGCCGTCTGCTCGTCAACGTAAGCCCTGCCACGCTTGATAAGCTCAACGGCGAGATCCCAGAGCTGCTGGAAGTAGTCTGAGGCATACAGGATATTGCCCCACTTGAAGCCGAGCCACTCAATGTCGCGCTTAATAGCCTCCACATACTCCGTGTCCTCCTTCTGAGGATTGGTATCATCCATACGAAGGTTACAAACGCCACCATACTTCTGCGCAATGCCGAAGTCGAGTGCTATTGCCTTTGCATGACCGATATGCAGATAGCCGTTAGGCTCTGGTGGGAAACGAGTCTGCAAACGACCACCGTTCTTGCCCTCGGCAAGATCCTTCTCCACTTTCTGCTCTATGAAATTGAGGCTCTTCTTCTCTTCCTCATTCTTTATTTCTTCTGCCATATATTGTTGTTATTTTGTTTTCAATTCACCCACTCCGAAGTGGTATTTTACTGCAAAATTACGAACTTTTTCCGAAATAAGGAAATTTTAACCAAATATTTAATCCTCAATACCACTTTTTTTCATAACTTTGCAGGCAAAAATAAATGAAAAATTAAAAATGAACAATGAAAAATGCGAGTTAGTCCACTAACTTGAACAGCAGAAAATGTAATCTGTATTTTTCATTTTTCACTTTTCATTTTTCACTTAAATTACACAAAAAGATGAAGTTATATCACATATTGGCGACTTTACTCACAGTATTTTCATTCACAATAAGTACTTCTGCAAAAACGCTAAAATTCAATGAGGAAACAAGATATTCGCAACTTGCTCTTGAATCCAGGATACACGATTTCTACGGCAACAAGAAACCTATGGGGTTCCCTGTCTTCCTTATGGATGGCACAATGGACGCTCCTCTCGCCAGCAATAGCAAAACTACCTTCGACTACGTGCCAGGACTCGTAGCCAGAGCCACTATGGAGGCTGTTGACCTCTACAAGCAGGAGGCATGGGCTCGCAGTATCTTCTACAGCGTGGAGTGGTACGCCAACCTCTATTACAATAAGGTTCCCACCAAGGGCGGTAGCCTTGACGACCTCAACTCCGCAAAGATCTATTTCCCTATATACGACCTCACAAAGGCGGGCGGACTCTATGCTCCCTTCTGCAATGACTCCACAGCCATCAAGGCAGAACTCGCCATTGATGCTGCCGTAGAGGGTCTCAAGGCTCATATCAAGAAATACTCCATCAAGGATTCACAGTTCGAGGAGGCTCGTGGTGGTATGTGGCATAAGAAGAGCTATCCGAACCAGATGTGGCTCGACGGACAGTATATGGGACCTACCCTCATGGCACAGCTTATCAATCATGGTCGCAATGTGACCGGAAGTGCCGAGAGCGACTGGGATTTCATCACCAATCAGTTCAACATCACCTGGAGCTATCTCTGGAACAACGAGAAGCACCTTCTCTATCACGCATTCTCCGCTACCCCTACCGACTCGCTCTCTTCATGCTGGGCTGATCCTAAGACTGGTTGCAGCAAGGAGTTCTGGGCAAGGGCTGAAGGATGGTATTTCCTTGCCCTGGTCGATGTCCTTGAAGAGATGCAGAAGGCAAAGGTTACAGATACGAGCAACTACACCATTCTCCGTCAGTATCTCAACGAACTCGCAAGAGGCGTTGCCATGTATCAGGAACAGAGAACAGGCTGCTGGTATCAGCTCATTGACAGAGGTGCGGGATATAACGCTACTTCATACAAGGGTGTTGAGATGGCACCAAAGTACAACTATCTGGAGTCTTCGGCTTCAGCACTTTTCATAGCTGCCTACTACAAGGGGATGCGTCTCGGGCTTCTTGAGGAAGACTATACCGACATGTGCGAAAAGGCTTACCGTGGCTTTATAGAGACATTCGTCGTTGACGACCATTCTGCATTTGGCGGCATTGACATCATTGGCAGTTGTCGCTCTGCCGGTCTTGGAGGCAAGGACAAGCGCGACGGCTCAGCCCCTTACTATCTTCTCGGTCCTGACGTTAGCAGAGTCACAGAGCGTGACATGCAGACTGAGGGCAAGGCACTCGGTGCATTCATACTCGCTGCCATTGAGTATGAGAGGGCGCATCCGGTAGAATAAGGGCAACACTTTCATTCAAGTCCGTTCCAAGTCCGTTTCAAATCCGTTTCAAATCCGTTTCCCGAACCATATAGTCTTACTATTAGGGAATGGGATTTGGTAGGGATTTGCAAGGGAACTGTGAGGGAATTGCCTTTTTCGTCTTCCAGTCCCTCCTTTTTCATTATGATTATACCCTATCATCCGCATTTTGGGGTTACCTGCCTGTACCCCATATATACCCCACAATTACAATTACATTTATTACAATTAGAAATGGGCACACCAACTACACCTCAATCCTAAATGTAGTACCCTTCCCCACTTCCGACTTCAGGACATAGATTCTTCCATGATGATATTCCTCAACGATGCGCTTGGCAAGCGAAAGACCAAGTCCCCAACCTCTGGTCTTCGTGGTAAAGCCTGGACGGAACACGTTCTTTATGTTCTTCTTCTCTATTCCCTTGCCTGTATCGGTTACATCAATGATGACACGCTGGGAAGCAGTAGCCTTGATGGTGATAGTGCCCCCTCCCTCCATAGCATCAACGGCATTCTTGCAAAGATTCTCTAGCACCCACTCAAAGAGTGAGGGATTGACCATGACGTGTGCCTCGCAATCGGAGAACTCGTCTATTATCATGACCTTCTGCGAGGTACGGCGATCCATATAGTCCACTACATGGTGAAGCATCTCAGCCAACGGGGTATCGACTGGTTCAGGGATAGAGCCTATCTTAGAGAATCGCTCGGCAATTAGTTGCAGTCGCTTCACGTCCTTATCCATCTCGGGGATAAGCTCATCATCAGGATAAGTCTCGCGCAGGATCTGCGTCCAAGCCATAAGGGAGGAGATAGGAGTGCCCAACTGATGGGCTGTCTCCTTCGACAATCCCACCCACACCTTGTTCTGCTCTGCCTTCTTGGAAGTAAGGAGGGCAAAGATGGCAATGACGACAAAGATGAGAACAACGCCCAACTGAACGTAGGGATAGAACGAGAGTCGGGTGATCATGACCGATTCGTCATAGCTGACATGAATGGAGCCTGCATCCGCTCCAAGCGAAATCTTTATGTCACGACCGGAAGCACGCATACTTGCAGCCATACTTGCTGCAACAGCCATGCTATCCTCATAGCTACTGGCATCAATCTCCACATTACGGAATGTCTGCACATTGCCCTGATCGTCGGTGACTATGACAGGAATGGTATTGTTCTCATTGATAACCTTCAGCACGAGGTTGAGGTCGGTATTCTCCTCCGCAGTACTGAGTGAACGCATAGCCTCAGCCCATACCTCCATGCGGTTACGCTCTTCTATAGCAAGGTCGCGCACAAGGATATGGGACACAACGAGTGAAGCCGCTGCGATAATCACAGCGGCAACAACCAAGGTTATCTTTATCTGCCTGATGCTGAATTTCATTTCATCAAATACTTCTCGAACTCCTCCTTAGGCAACGGACGAGAGTAATAATATCCCTGAATAGTATCTATTCCCATCTTCTTCACCTTCTCAAGTTGCAGATCAGTTTCCACTCCCTCTGCAATAGTCGCCAGACCGAGATTATGAACAAGACGTACACAGGCAGCCATTACACGTGCCTGTCGCGGACTATCCAGTCCCTTGACGAAAGACATATCGAACTTGATTATATCCAACGGTAAGAGCTGGAACATGCTGAGGGAAGAATATCCTGTGCCGAAATCATCAAGTTCTATCTTCACGCCTCTCTGCTGACATTCACGAAGCACATCAGCCAGTTTCTCAAACTGCTCGGTAAACAGGCTCTCCGTCACCTCAAGATGCATGCATCTGGGGGCAAGGGCATTATCTTTGAGAGGCTTGAACCATTTGTGCATAAAATCATTCTGCAACAGCTCCGAACGAGAGCAATTGACGGATATAGGCACTATGCGAAGACCTTTCTCCTGCCATTCACGCTGATTCTGACAGGTACGCTTCCATGCATAGAAATCGACCTCAGAGATAAAGCCTGTCTGTTCAAATACAGGTATGAACTCAGCAGGAGACAGGAAACCAAATTCAGAATGCGTCCAACGCACAAGTGCCTCTGCACCGACAAGTGCACCAGTCAATGAATCGTGCTTAGGCTGATAGTATATCTGGAAATCCTCATTTTCCAAGGCCTTCACCATAGATCTCTCAATGGCAATGCGACGATCATAGTACGTCTGCATCCTGTCGTCAAACAGGGCGTAGTTATTGCCATATACATGCTTAACGGTATCGAGAGCCATAAGTGCATGACGACAATGTTCCCTTATGGAGACATTATGGTCAATATTGCGTTTTATGCCGAATTTAAGTATCGCAACACCCTCTTCAGGTAACGGAATCGTAAGTACACCTCTTGTTCTCCTTACCTCAGCATAATGCTCGGAACTTGGCGACATCACAACGAACTGGTTGTCGTCGTAGCGTCCATAGATGTACTTGTCAGACTGCGCCCTACGTAGCAACGCTACATTTTGCATAAGTAGATCGTTGGCAACCTTTGTTCCATAGCGTTCCCTAACGAGTCGGAAATCCTGAATGTCGGAAATAGCCACCGTGAAATCCATGTCAGGATTCTCACGCAACACCCTCTGTGCATGATGGAAGAAAGCCTGTCGGGTAAACACTCCCGTAAGATCATCAAACTCGACATCCCTCAGAGTAGAAGCGGACTCCCTTAACCTGATGATATTACTGATACGCTTCAGCACTATATTACCCTTGTAAGGCTTGATGACGAAATCAGTAGCACCAAGTTCCAGACATCTCTCTTCTTCTTCAACATCGCTACTACCAGTAGCCACAATTATTGGAATTTCCTTAAAAAGATCATCATCCTTCACGGCATTCAGGAATTCATACCCATTCATCACAGGCATCTGCACATCAAGAATGATAAGCGAAATATCACGATAATGATCCTGGAGAACCTCAAGGCCCTCCTTGCCATTCTCTGCCTGAAAGACTTTGTATCTGTCTTCCAGCATAGCGCAGAGCATTTCGCGATTTAGTTCGTTATCCTCTACTATGAGGAGTGAACGACATCCTGATTCAATTGCCATAAATGTCAGTTTTTATTTACTACTTACAGATTTACTATTTAACGTAAATAGCAAATAGCTAAATAGTAAATTTATCAATGCTATCAATTACAAGTTTATACGCATCCTCCACTTTTCTCAGGAGTTCCTCGTCAGCAGGCTTATCACATCCGCGCAACTGCTCCGTAAGGTCAGAAGCGGCTTTACGCAGTTCCGTAAAAGACAGATTTGCAGCCACGCCTTTCAATGTATGCACAGCACGAAATGCCGAAGCATTATCTCCAGAAGCAACCGCATCGCGCAACTGCTGCATCGATGGATCAGACGGAAATTTCAGCACAAACTTCTCAACGAGCCTGTCACTCATCAGTCTTGCCTTAGCATCAGCATAATCTCCATGTAAACTGATATATAATTCTTCTAAATTCATAAACTTAACTTCTTTGTCTCCGTATAAAGCATTATCCATGATATGGTAACGCTTGCTACATCAGCAAGTGCCATACTCCACCATACTCCAGTCACACCGATAAAGTGTGGAAGGATTATCAGCATCGGCATCAGGAATAGCAACTGTCTTGTCAACGAGATTATCATAGAGACACGTGGACGTCTTATTGTCTGGAAGAAAGACACAGCTACCATCTGGCTTGCGACAAACGGGAAAGTACAGAGTCCGATGGTCAATGCCTTCACACCTATTTCTATCATCTGCGTGTCAGTAGTGAAAATTGACATTAGCCCCCCGGTGAAGAGGGCAATGAATCCATAGCCAAGACTCATGATGACAAACGCATGGAATATGGTGTACATCAAGACACTACGAACTCGTATGTAGTTCTGGCGAGCTACATTTATGCTCGTTATTATCTGCAATGCAAGTCCAAGACCAGAAATTAGCGATATTAGCACCTGAGTTATTCTCTGCACGATGGCATAGGAACCCAGATACATATCTCCATGTTCACCTGCAACATCAATAAGCGAATGGTTAATCATAAGAGCCACCACACATCCACAAGCATTAATGGCAAATGGTGACAATCCTATCGACAATATCTCTTTTACAAGGCTTAAATCAACGTGGAATCCTCGCTTGGTGAAATGAACGAAGGCATTACTATTAGAAAAGATTTTCAAATATAATATCCAAGAGACGCTCTCACATATTATTGATGCCAGGGCAGCTCCCTTCATTCCCCATTTCAGGAAAAACACGAAGATAATGGCAAGAATGGCATTGCAAGTGATACCTATTATCTGCTGCAACATCTGCTTTCTCGGTTCCCCCTGTATATGAAGCAGTCGTCCCATACTCTGCATAGAAAACAGAATAGCAGTAGAGACGAGCATAATCCGCATATACTCAAGGGCATACGGTAGAATCACGTCAGAAGCACCACAAAGTCGTAGTATGTCCTCAAGAAAGATTTCAAACACTACCGTGAGCAATGCCCCAAGACTCATCTTCACTATGAATGAATTGCCAAATACCTTCAATGCCTGTTCCTGATTGTTCTCAGCATAAAGTATTGCTATCTTCGAAGCAGTTCCGGTATTGATAAGTGCAGCAAAGGCTGACATGAGAATTATGATAGGGAACGTACAAGCCAATGCAGCAAAAGCATCAAACCCGACACCTTTACCGAGAATGAATAATTCGCATATATTAAAAATCGCATTAGCCGACATCGCAAGCATAGCTGGCGGGGTAAACTTCCTCAGAAGCTTACCTATCGGCATTGTGAGCATGCTATTTACTTGTATATTGTCCATCTAATTCCTTTACGATTTTACTAATATCATCAGGCTATAGTCACGCTATTTCCTTCTTTCTTCTTGCTTTCGTAGCAGAGCTTATCGGCCTTGGTATAGGCAATAGCCTTAACCTCGTCGATATTGCCTTTGAAATAATGTGCACCCAGACTGAAGGTCATCTTCAGATCACCAAGTTCAGGAATGACAATAGCATTCACTCTTTCCTTCAGGGCATCAAAATCCTTCATTACCTCTTCTTCCGTCTTGACTCCGTCAATGAAGATGAAGAACTCATCGCCTCCCAGACGGGCAACAGAAGAGTTTCTGATACCTTCCAGACATTGACCAAATGCCCTCAAAACCATATCGCCGCTCATGTGTCCACAAGCATCGTTTATGGTTTTGAAATTGTCTATATCCGCAACGCAAAGGTAGCCCTCGCCTTCAGGATTAAACAGTTCTGCTATTCTTTTCTTCAGACCATAACGATTCAGCACCCCCGTAAGCACATCGTGCTCAGAGATGTAAATCAATTGGTCGAGATATGATTTTTCTACTTGGATCATCATAATTTAAATTATAAAATGAACAATGAAAAATTATAAAATACAGATTACTTTTTAGGGGGCAAATCTATATTGTATTTTTCATTTTTCACTTTTCATTTAGACCTGTGAAGGGCGAAACACCAACTCAAATCTTGAGCCTTTTCCCAATTCGCTCTCAACTTGAATCTTACCATGCATATTCTCTACGAGACGACGACATAGGGAAAGACCTATACCCGCTCCTGCCGTGCTACTGCTCTCCTTGTAATATCTATCAAAGATAAGCTCCTGCTTTTCCTTCGGAATGCCGATACCAGTATCCTCAAGATAGATTATCACGTTGTCGTCAGTATATTGCCACCCCATAGTGATACTGCCCTCCTTCGTGAACTTCACAGCATTATTAACGAGGTTCGACATAACCTGCATCATACTGCTACGGTTTACATCTACATATACGTCCTCTGGTCCACGTACTATGTTATACTCCAAGTGACCAGGTATCACCACGTTATACGTTGCATACAATTCCTCCACGATGTCCTTCACCTTTCGAGTCTTGAGCGACATCTGGATTTCCTCGCCTTCTGAATTACTCTTCAATACGTCATTCAGCAGACGGAGCAACTGGGCGGTATTATCTGCAATAATCTGTGAATAGCTCTTCAACTCCTCTTCCGAAGTCTCACTTCCTGTCTGAGCAAGAATCTGGGAGAAACCAGTAATGATATTCACAGGAGTACGGATCTCATGTCCCATAGCAGCAAGGAAACTAGCCTTCAGTTTACTTTCCTCCTCAAGGTCGAACGCACGTTTACGTTCTTTCTCCTTCTGTCGTGCGCCATCAATGATAGTAAGGAATCCCATCACATTGTCACGCCTTGGTACTTTTCCATCATGACTCTCTTCTTCCTCCCTACATACAAGAACACCAAGAGAGTGTACCTCATGCGATATTGGCATTGTGATATTGAAATCAACGTAGATACCCGATTCGTCAGCATTCTCCATTGCCTTGATCAACTCCATACGGCTCTGTCGAGACACACATCTAAGCACTACATCAACAGGAATCTTATGTTCACGCAGCTTATTCCTCTCAAAGAAGCGATGTCCAAACACCAGCTTACCTTTATATATATACCACAAATACGCCTGAGTAGAAGACAGAATCTCATGAACCTTATCCATATACCTCTCTGCCTCACGACCATTTTCGAGGTACTGCATCTTTTGGAAGTTGTCATCAATCAACCTCCATAACGTCAGCACCACCGTCAATAGTATCAGGTAGATAATTCCTATGTAGTAATATTCATTCATTATAAAAGCCTAACAAAAGCCTAACCAAGCCTTCCCAAAGGGAAGGATGTTTTATAGTATTACCAATTAATGGCTTTACTATTTATTTTTTTGATTTGAAGAGTGTATCTACTCCCCCTGGAGGGGGTAAGGGGGGTGGAGCCTTCCCTTTGGGAAGGACGGGTTAGGTTTTATCCGCCCTCTTGAATATCAGGTTAAAGGTACTTCCCTTCCCCAATTCACTCTCCACCGTAATCTTTGCTCCCATATAGTCGGCAAGCTCCTTACATAGGGCAAGACCAAGACCGGCACCTTGCGAGAAATGGTCTATCTTATAGAATCGGGTGAAGATAAGATTATGATATTGAGGGTCGATACCTATACCCTGATCCTTTATGGAGAGAATCATTTCCTTATCAGTCACAGTACGAGTGACTGTAACCGTAGAACCCATTGGAGAGAACTTAGCAGCATTGTCGAAGATGTTGTTCATAATCCTTCGAAACAGATTTTTATCTATGCGAATAGGCACATCCTCACCATTTTCAACCACCTCAATCTTTAGTCCAAAGAGAGCAAGTCCCTCATCTTCCCTCATTATACTCAGATCAGAAAGACAATCTGAGTACCTAAGATCCTCATATTGCACGGTAATACCGCTATTGTCAATCAAGGTGATTGTAAGCATATCCTCAATCATCTTCATCAGCAGAGCATTGTTCTTGCGGATCTCACGCTCGAAATATGTTATCTCATCAGGCGTGAGGGTGTTCCTCATATTTGCAAGAAGCTCAGAGATTCCGACAATGGCATTTAGCGGAGTTCTGATCTCATGACTCATGCACGAGATGAAATTTTCCTTCTCCTTGGCATTTGCAAGCATACGGTTGGTGTCAAGTTCCATGGCCTCACGCTTCTTCAGCTGGTCAATCATGATTGTGGTTCCCCTACGAACAAGCCCATTCTCAGTCTGCTCAACCATCATACTCAGTTCATACCAATGGGGGTCACGACCTTCAAATGAACCATACATCTGCGTTATATGATTTCCTGGTTCCTCTATCTGGAAGAACTCTTCCACCTTACGTTTATAGAAAGGACTTGCGGAAACCACATGCCTCATATCATCAATACTGGCAACACTATCAAGTGTCCCAGAATCAAATTGAAGGATCATAAATTCCCCGTTCTTCAGTTCCCACACATGGGTCTGTGTACGATCCAACAGCATCTGCGTAACAGCCCTGGTTCTGATGCTGTGGGTAGCCGCTTCACGCAGTTTCTCCGCCATTTTATTATGCTCTACCACACGCAAATACGTCTTATAAAGCGTATAGATAGCAACACATATCAAGACAACGAGAAATATCACACCAAAGGCAACCCTCCAGTGTAACAAGTCTGCAATATGAAGTACTACATTTATCATTTACGAGAATTCAGACTTCTCTTTAATGTCTTTATAAGTTTATCCACCTCAATAGGTTTTGACAGATGGGCATTCATTCCTGATTCAAGCGCCTCACGCTTATCCTCCTCAAAGGCATTGGCGGTCATTGCCAGAATCGTAATGTTTGCCTTCGTCTTATCATTCATCTGACGGATGATACGGGTAGCCTCATAGCCGTTCATCCTCGGCATCTGAATATCCATAAGCACAAGATCATAATACCCGGAAGGTGCCGCATCAATCATTTCAACGCATTGAACTCCATCCTTTGCACGCTCAACCACAAGATCAACATCACGAAGAATCTCCATTGCAATCTCCGCATTAAGGTCGTTGTCCTCAGCAAGAAGGATTCGTCTGCCCTTTAAATCTTCCACATCAGAGAAATCTGGCATATCAACATTGAGGACATCAGACTTCTTCGCTATGCGATGCTTGATATACACCTTGAACGTTGTTCCCTTGCCAAGTTCACTCTCCACCTCTATGGTTCCTCCCATAAGGTCAAGGAGATTCTTGACGATAGGCATACCAAGTCCTGTTCCTTCAACCTTTATATCAGTAGTGCTATGCTCACGGGTGAATTCCTCAAACAAATGAGGAAGAAACTCGGCAGACATTCCCCGACCATTATCCTTGACGATAGTCTCCATCATGACATAGCCTTCCTCCTCACATGGATACTGATGAATGTATAGTTCCACCTTACCGCCACGAGGGGTATATTTATAGGCGTTACTGATAAGGTTCATAATCACATCACGAACCTTTATCGGATCACAGAACAGGAATTCATGCTCCACTTCCATAGAATGACAGAAGGTAATGCCTTTCTGCATCATCATGTCAAGGAATACCGAACAGAATGAATCATACATCTGCTCAACGCCCCATGCCTGAATGTCAAGATCGAGATGTCCTTTCTCTATGCGCGACATTTCAAGCACATTATTTATAAGCCCTAACAGCAAGGCACTTGCTTCCTTCAGTTTGTTCAGATAGTCCTGACGACGTTCTGGTTCATCCTGATGTTTCTCCAACAACCCTGTAAAGCCCATGATTGCATTCATAGGAGTACGGATATCATGGCTCATATTAAAGAGGAAAGTGCTCTTGGCACGGTTAGCCTCAATAGCAGCACGCTTTGCTTCCTCCAAGGCTTTAAGCTGGCTTAGCTCACGTAGTTTCTGCTCATTGACATCAACGGTTGTCCATACAATTTCCGTGCAATAGCCATCCTCACCACGTTTGCCTGCAACGAAAGAGCCAATAGCCCAACCACGGATGGTGCCTTCAAACTCTTGTTTGATTATAGGAAGGGTTTTCAGTTGCTCACGCACCCTATCAAGATTAGTAAACGCAAGCATGGTTTCCTTCCATTCTGGCTTGACTATATTTTCACATAGCTTCTGAAGTCCTTCACGCACATCGCCTTCTTCTCCGAGCAGTTCGTCCACTTTCTTCAGCTCCGTACTAACCCGTTTGTACCTACCAGTCAGCATATTAATGTTATATATAGAAGTACAAGAACGAGATACGAACTGGACGATTTCATAAGCTCTGCGAAGTTCTGCCCCCATCTGTGCCATTGCCTTTTTCTGTTCCTTTTCCTTGAACACCAGGTTAGTAACATCAGAACAATAGCCAGTAAGGATTTGTCCCTTACCCTCAACGACTCTTCCAGAACCAGTAAAACGAAGATAACGGTCTCCCCACAGACAGGTTATCTCCTCAACATTGCCAAGTTTCATTCTGTCAATGGCAGACATTACGGAGTCCTTATCCTCTGGCTTAACTCTACTAAGCCAGAAGTCATACACTTCCTCTGGAGACATGGCAGAAACATCCTTAATGCCAAATAGCTCAGCCATCTGGGCATTAAGAGTCATTCGAGGAGACTGCGCCTCAAAATATTCAACAGACCACATACCCATACCCACACCAGCCATGATGCGGGCTATTTCCTCATATTGCAGTTCATTGGACATAAGTGTATTTGAGCTGTTGTTGAATGGGTCAATAGGCATTTGGTTTCGAAATTAATTATATAGGTACTTTAATCACTTTCAAGGTATTCCAGCAAATTACAAACACAATTTACCAAGCACGCTTCATCTTACGTTTATGCAAGAAAAACACAATCGATTTTTGGTATTCACGTGTATTTAAATTAGCACTGGTAACCATTTAATTGTGCAAAATTAAGAAAAAAAAAACAAACCACCAAATTTACAACTAAATAATTCAAACAATTGGTAAAAAATTATTACTTAGTGATGATAAAGAAATAAATTGAGACGATTTCACCCCAGATTTTTTAGATGTTTGGGAGTCACAAAGAAGAAGTGTAGCGGACTACGTGACTGATGAGAGAATTCAAAACAGACAAAAAGATGAACCGATTCCTAAATAACGTGAGTTCAATGAATGAAAAAAGGTTCATAACCCATTGAAAAACGGAGGTTACTCCATCGTTACTACATCACAAGTCCATCGTTACTCCATCGAAACGATGGACTAACGATGGAGTAACGATGGAGTATCGATGGAGTAACCTAGGAGGAAGAGCGAAGAAATAGCGAATTTTTGTCCCAATCAATCCGAATCCAATTCGCAACAAAACTACATCAATAGACATAAAAAAAAGTCGGCATCCACCATTAGATGAATGCCAACTCTCTATATATTATAACAATTAAAAAAACGAACTAATAAAGTTTCACGAACTCAAGTCGAATTATTTTACTATCAGTTTCTTGCCACCCTTGATAACAAGTCCCTTTGCATTGGTACTTACCTTCTGACCAAGAAGATTAAAGGTTGCCTCAGATGCAGGATTGTTGGCCTTGACTGACACGATACCAGTAAGCTCTTCCTCAGGAATGACAGAGTATTTCTTTGAGCCCCAGATTGTTGGTCCTGCATAAATCTTTACATCATCCTTTACGACCTCAGTAGGCATCTTCTTGTAACGATATGGAATATAGCATTCTCCGAAGCTCTTTGGCTTTGCGAATGGCTCAAGCACAACATTATCGTCTTTCCATATAACGGAAGTAGCACCACTCTGAGTGAAGATCATTTTCACGCCCTCTTCAAAATAGTTACCCTCAATAAGGAATTCGGAATTCTTTCGCGGATTGATACAAGCTGTTGAATTACCCCTGCAATGGAAGTAGTTACTCAGCATGTGGAATCGTCCATAACGTGCCATTGGCATACGAGCACGACACTTAGCACCCCATGAGTTATAGGCAAATGTGATTGACAACTTATCATCATCTTCTTCCTTACTGTCAGAAGCACCGATAAGGGTTGTATTCTGGTGCATAAGAGAGCGGTCGGTATAAGAGAACTCATTCCAGCTTGCTGTAATCATGTCCGACTCATTTGAGATATCGAAGTTTCCATCAATACCATCAATGAACTCACAATGATCCACCCATACATTACTTGAGTACTGCACAGACAAGAGGTCATAGCCTCCACAGTCTATAGAACCAGGACCTACGAAAGAAAGGTTGCGGAAAATAAGATTCTTACAACGCTTAACAGAGAACACGCCAGACTCACGATAGTTCTCATTACCATATTTGTCATAAAGAGCCTTACGTGTCAGATACTCAGCCTCTTCTTTAACGACAATACCATTAGGAAGCGTACCTCCAGTGCCGTCACTTGTAGAAGCAGACTCCACGTCAGCCTCACGAAGAAGGGCAAGTACCTCTGGAGTTACATACCACTCAGTAACGAGTCGTGCGTTGTTAATGCCAAGTATAGTCTTGTTGTTACAACCTGTGCTTGTGCCCTGATTCTGAATGGTGATGTACTTTTTGATTACGAAGTCACCTTTACTTCCATCAAGAATCACGATATCATAATCCTTGATCGCATTCTTTATCACATCATCCTTATCCACATTGTCAGCTGTAAGGATCTTAACCTTCTTACCGCTCTGCGGATTATTGAGAAGGGCAATAGCCTCCTCATAGGTATAGGCACCTCCACCTGTTATCTTATCCTTAGATGGATTAGAATCTGTACGTGAATCACATGTGGCAAAGCCGAAGGCCTGCAACTGGTCATACTCTGAACGAGCGAAATCTGATTGTGCTTTTAGTGAGATTGGAACAATTGAAACAATTGCCAGCAGAGAAGCTGGTAGGATTTTACGAGAGATAATCTTCATATTTAAGCATTTCCTGTTTTATGACTTTTCTATTTCCTCTTTCCTGTGTCAAAAACGTTGCTGCGCAAAGCATTGTGTATGTGCGCGCACACAACTTTCGGTTGCAAAGTTAATCGAAATTTTCGTAATGTGCAAGAAAATAGACAAAAAAATGAAGAAAAAATATTTTCATGCCTAAAACACGGAGAAAAAAAATGAAGAATAGAAAAATGCTACCACTTGATATACATCAAAAAGCGGATGATGTACATTCACATCACCCGCTCTATAGCTTTATTCAAATACCATTCCGCCCTTGGAGAAATCATCTGAACCATTTATAGGATCATCGCCGATTGGAATTTCCGGTGGATACACTTCACCACCTCCCAAATCTCCGGCTCCTGGTGTTACAATTGCGCTATCATGCGATGAAACCGTCTGTAGCAATTCCTCCTCAACGAGGAATTGCTCACAGATTGGACTGTTATACTTTTTCTTCATTATCTGTTTCTTACTACAAATATTTTATGGTTATTTTACTACGTACTTCTTTCCGTTAACTATATAAACGCCCTTTGGAAGACCTTCAAGGCTATGTGTATTACCACGTACCTTCAAGCCATTAACTCCATATACATCAGAGCTTTCAAGGATGATGCCATTATCTTGCAAGAGAGTCTCAATAGAGGTTGTCTCACCTTCAGAGTCACCCAAGCTCATAGCGGTAAGCGGCTTTGCGTTAGCAGCATCGAGACATCTCAGATAAGCACGGAATGGCTTTGCAGTAACAGATTTCTTTACCTTTGTGAGATTTCCGTTATTTGCCATAACGTATGAACCTGCAGGAATCTCCTCGTCATTGAAATTACCCTCAAAGACATATGGATAATCCTGATAATATGTATAGTTTCCTTTATGAGCATAAGACTTGCCATTTGAGCTAACTGCCAATTCAGGCACAGACAGATCCTTGCGGTAATTTACATTAGCTTCAATCTTTGTCACATCCTTTGTTGGAAGTATGAAGTAAGGATAACCGGCAATAATATCTTGATTAACGTGCCAGATAAGTTCTATCTTACCTTTAAGTTCTCCACTATTATGAATTTCCTTTAGCATCACAACAGCGGTACCCTCGCCAAAGTTCTCCTCCAACTGCTTACGGTTCATGCTGAATGGCAAACAAATAGAACTCCATGTATTAGCCGTGAAGTTGCGCTCATACTCTATTGGAGTACAATACTTGTCCTTCAGGTCATCAGGCAAATTCGGGCTATACTCAGACTGTAACTTATCCTTATACACAATAGTTTCGCTAACAGAAGCAGAAACATCAGTTAAAGGTTTAGTATCGTAGGTTGCCGAAGCATCATCACGCAACTGCTTGCCTTCCTCAAAGTTATATCCTGCGTAACCTAACTTGGTATCGTTAGAGAACACATAATATGTCTGTCCAGGAAGTACATTGAAAGAATAACGTACAATTCCCTTTGACATTATCATATATCCACCATCACCTGTCTCTATGACCTTCTGCTTCCAACCCTGATTCTCCCAATGATCAAGGAGGAGTTTGAAGCGATCATAATTACTCCCCTTCCAATCAAGAAGTGCATCCTTCAGACGCTGATTGTACGTACCTTCAATTTCCTCAATGAACTGAGCACGGCGACGTCCTTCCTTGAAGAAGTTGTCGTTTTCAGAAATCCTACTATTAGTATCATACTGTACACTTGATATGCACAAACCTCTTTCATTAGTGATATATACAGGACGCCAACGAATCTGATCAGAATAGTCCTGATTCAAGTCAGTCTTTTCAAGATTACCATTCTGAAGCACATAGACCGTAAGCACACCAGGTTTTTCTGCTTCAAACTTCAAGTATGAACCACGACAAGGAAGAGTCCAAGGAACGCGATTTCTTTCTGATGGGGAAGTTTTCCATTTTTTTGACAATACCCATCTGCCATCATTACTGCCATCAGCATTACCATAGCTTTCACTCTTGGCATTCTGATTTCCCTGTGAATAGGTACTGAAACCATCAACTGGAGTAACATCGTTACCCTCGTTGTGTACAAAGCCCTTGCTCCAAGAATCAATAGCAGAGCCGTTACCATCCATAACGTCACCCTCAGTTCCTGCATAAGTGTTATCATTATAAGCCCAACCACCAAGTGACATTGTGATTGCATCAGAACCATCCTTTGCCTTTACGGTCTTCTTTTCTGCAACATCATACTTGACATTCTCCTCCACATGATGTGTCTTAGGAGTGTTCTCCACACGAATCTGGTATGCAGTAGAGATACATCCATCATACAGATTGTCGAATACAAGCTCTGCCTTGATAGTTGCATAGCCGGTAATACCAGTTACGGTAACCTTACCACTCTGATTAACATTTGCTATATGAGGAGCAGAACTGCTAAAGCGGATATAACATGACTTCGTACCACTATCGAATTTGTCCTTACTATAATCGCTTATATTCTCATTCTTAGTATTTGTCCCATCTGTGATGATAAGTACTGGCAAAGTAGGCTGCTTAAATTCATATTTATCATCATTTCTTTCTACATCTACATGGATTACCCTTCTGGTATAGCCCTTGGTGTTGATAGAGTTCACCTTACGGCTATCGTCCGTATATGTCAAGCTATAAGGAGAAATAAACACATCAGAAATCCACAACACATTATCATTGTTGTTGTTGTTATGTGGGTAGCCTGTGTAGGCGGTATTGTAAGCCGCAATGGTACCATGACTATAAACCCTGAAGCCGTAGCTCTGAGAGGAGATATTGTTGTTCTTGTATCCGGTAAATACAGAGAAGTCCTCCTTACCCTGAATGCCATAGAGACTCACACCTCTTGTACGCAGTTCGCAAGGGTCATTAATAGGCCAAAGGTCATAAGGATCCAAAGGATATTTCTCTGGGTCGCCAGACTTCACTACGAAATATACATTCTCACCTCTGTTAAGGTCCGGAACATATATCTCGGCACCACGCTTCAAACCTATAAGACCATTCTTCTGGTCAATAATAATCTGTCCTGCAGTTCCTGTGAACTTCAATCCCTCGGTAGAGAAGATAGTCTCATGCCCTATCTGCAACTCTGACTTTGTTATGTTTCTGTTCAGGGTATATACGCCATTGCTGCCTCTCCATGTAGAAGCATCAAGCCTACTAAGATTCTTTTCTGCCATTCCGTCAGCCTTGAGAGTAGTGGTGAAATGCCACTCGTCGCGCTTCAGTTGCTTGGCCTCCATGATATCATAAATCTCATCGGCATTAAGAGCCCTTGAATAGATTGCAATATCATCGAAGGCAAGAGCGGCATCCTCATAATACTGCTTCTGGAAGAAAAGTCCATGAGGAGTAAAACCACCCAGCACGATATTACGGAGATAGAAAGTACGACCTGAGAAATCACCTTCGTCCTCGAAGTCCGTCAATCCCTCGCCGAGCTTAGTCATATCCATTGTACCGCACTCTTCACCGTCAACGAACAAGGTGACGGTCTTCAAGCCATTAGTTGCCACGTATGCAACGTAATGCCACTCATCATCGTCATAGAACTTACTCGTTGTCTGATCCTGGGCATTCTTATAGAATTTCTCCCCAAACAAGCTTGGTGTAGGTGTATTCGTCAAAGGTACAGTATCTCCATAGAAGAAGAAATTCTCCCTTTGTACAGGTATTTCTTTATTATCATCACCTGTTTTGGTGAAGTTATTCGGCATATTTGCATATGTCGTACCATTACAAGCAAGGTCGAACATGAATCTCGGATGTTCGAAATCATCATCTGCACCAGCATCAGCCTTTCTGAAACGCTCATTACTGAACATACAGAACATAGAGCCGCGCTCAAGAGGCAACTCATACTTGTTGGCTATCTTGGCATTTACCCAGAAGCCTATCGTAGCGGATCTGTCCTGCTCATCTTTCCAATGATCCCACACATTATCATAACGGCAAATGCCACTACCTATCTGTTCCCTTTGTTCATCAGTCAAGATTATACGCAGGTAGTTCTCGGCAACACTCTTGGTGTATTCATTTGTTCCATCAGCAAGATTCTGATAATACTTTCCGAATACAGGATCGTTAAGCACACGGCCTTTACCACCATAGTTCAGGTATTTACCCTGCATATATTTATGCCCATGACTTTCATCAGGGGTATTGGCATATTCTTCTATCTTGTTTTCCTCCGTAACTGATTCTATACCTTTATTTTCATTACGTGCCTCATCAAGATTCTCGAAGTCCTCGAAGAACACACGATCGGTATTAGGTTCAAAGACTGTAACATTTGCAGGTCTCTTGAACTTTGCATAATAAGTAACATTAGCTCCTGCAAGTACAATATTACGCGGATTAACAGACAAATCGTTTCCGGCACTCCATGCATCAAACTCCCATTTTCTACCAGGAATTGCTTTATACACTACGGTATCGCCCTGACCTACTTCTGTACCAGAAGGGAGGTCATAGCCATCCAAAGTTGCAATAACCGCGCCACAAGTCTTGTACCTGCTTTCTACATTAGCTGGAGTATATTGAGCATCAGATACAGAGACCTTACTTGTATACACAGAATTATTTGCAATAAACCTGTTCAATACTGTATGGTCAGGAGTAAAGAACACATTAATTGTTCCAGCATAAGAATCGTGTTTGTCGTACTTAGTAGCATAAACATAAGTCCTGTTATCTTTCTTCATAACAGAATAAACAGTAATGATGCCATCGTAGTTCGCTACCTTCACTCTGACATAGCATCTGTTAGCAATATCATTACGGAATTGCGCCCATTGCTCATCCGTTGATAAAGGCTCAAGATTATCACCATTCTTTATATATATACTCATTTCTTCAGGCTCACCCAAAGCTGATATTCCAGTTTCATACATCTTAATAGAAGGTGCCAAATCCATACAGAAATAATCAGATCTGTTATTGGCTGTACGAGCATTTCTTGTAGCCCATAACACCCAGCCCTTACTTGAGCTATTACCTGAAGTCAAGAAAGTAAACTCACGTTGATGGTTATTTGTGATTTCATACGAATCTGTGAACATGGTATTCACCTCCGTATTCTCATTACCGAGTTTGTTCTCTTCCCATTTTGCTTTCAAGGAAACCAAAGCCTCTGTTGGCGTATATGAGGCTCCACCATCTCCTACTTTATTTCCATTCTCGTCATACCACCCCTTAAATACGCAACTGCTTTTCGTTGGGGTAGGAAGCTTTACTGCTTTATTATAGACTTCCTGAGTTGCACACTCAGAACCACCTTCAGAGTCGAAAGACACGATATGCACATCCTTATGTCTGAGTATTACCTTATAAATATGCATGTTGCCCGCATCCTGGAAGAGGACTTGGAAATCAGCCATCTTACTATGGGCAATATTTGTTCTCAAAGCTTTAGACTTGTAATGAAATCCATCCATGTCTATTGCAAGGAAATTATTAAGGAATGGAGCATCAGGAGTGACAATTTTCTGTCCCTCTGCATTGTAGTATTCACCATCCACATAGAACGAACTTGTTTCTAGTTCAGAATCAAAGCTAAGAGTCAAGCCACACCATCCACCTGCATTTACAAAATAATTACCATTTCGCGTAAGGTTGTCCTGACTTTCTGGAAAATCAGTATTAGTCAGTTCGATATGACCATTAGTCGCATTCCAATTCACGGTTCTGATCCTTTTAGCCAAGGCAATCTCCATAAAGTCCAAAGAACCGCTTTGACTAAAGCCTCCAATACAAAGATCCTTCAGATAACGTCGCATATCATTGAAGGTCGCCTCATTAATCGGGCTATAGTTCTCAGTCCATCCTGTACGATTATCTAAAGGAACAGCCACAACTCCAGAGTTGCTTATACCACCATAAACAAAAGTATGATCTTGATTATTGATTCTGGAACGGACAACTATACGATAAGTTCCTGTTAAGTTCTTTGTCTTAACAATAATACACTTATAGTTCCTAACATCCTTCAGATTATCTCCAAACGAATAAATCCTCACCAAATTATTTGTACTTCCAGACCATGTATAACGACAAGTTCCGTCAGGAACCCCATTGGTTCCTTCAGTCCAAGTACAACTACCACCTTCTATATGCGCAGAAAGATTCTGATGCGCTAAACATATCATCGCATCCTTCCGTAATAGTTCAATCGCCCACGTATTAATAGCGCCTAACAGCATTACCATAACGAGGGCAACAAATCTAATTTTGTTACAATTGTTTGTCATATCCGTATTCCTAAATTTATTCAGACTATACTTATGCAAAATAAGTACTGAGGGGTTAATATTAAGTGTAATTTTGTGTATTTCCTACTCCCTTTTAGGGAGACGGTATCGCTTGGATGCAAAGTTAACAATTTTTCTGATAAAACAATACTTTTGTTGGAATTTTAACACATTTTTTTTCGAATATTACGCCTAAAAACGGCAAATCTTAACAAGTTTACGGAGATTATGCACATTAATTCGGAACAAAAATCAGCGATGAAGACAATAAACCACGTATTCCCCCCAAAAATTAAGTTCGTTCCTTATATTTCGTGGTCTTTACCTCCGAAGTTCTTAAGTAGAAACTCCGTTGCTTCTCCGTACTAAACTCGGTGTAAAATCGCTCTCTCACCGACTTTGCACCGACTTTGCACCGACTTTGGTACGGAGGATCATCGGAGGATGATAGGAGGAAGGACCTTTTCAGTTACTTGGAAAAAAGACGGACAATCTCACCAAAAACGAGGATGAGAGAGGTGCCGAGAATGATGATCAGCCAATCGGCAATACTGATTGGCGAAACATTAAAGAAGTCTGGGAAAAGGTTCATAATGGCTATCTGTCCAAAGAAGATAGCAGTTGCAATTCCCATGAATCCCTTGCAACCTTTGAGTCGCCAAGCTGACTGCCCCGTACTGAATGCGCGGGCATTAAACAGATTCCAGAACTGGAACATAACGAAGAGGGTGAAGATTCTGCCTCTCCCCCCGCTTTGCACATACTCCGATGTTATCAACATCGGACTTCCCTCCGTAGGGAGGGAGCCGCTATCGCCAAACAAGTTGATCATTTCTGGCATACCTTTCAAGAGATAGGCAAAGAGTACGGCAAACATAAAACCGCCTGTGAGGAAGATAGACAGCATCATCTTCTTGCTGATAATGAAAGAGCGACGATTGCGAGGAGCATCGTGCATTACGCTTTTCGTAGGAGGCAGAGAAGCAAGTGCCATAGCTGCAAAAGTATCCATAATGAGGTTCACCCACAGCATCTGCGTTACGGTAAGTGGTGATTCTGTACCCATGAACGCTCCGGCAAGCACTATAAGACAGGCTGCCACATTAACCGTTAGCTGGAAGAGGATGAATCGCTGGATATTCTGATAGAGGGACCTACCCCACATCACAGCCCGTCCTATTGACGAGAAGGAATTGTCGATAATGGTAATATCGGATGCTTCCTTTGCAACAGATGTTCCGTCACCCATAGACAAGCCCACATGAGCAGCCTTCAAGGCTGGAGCATCATTAGTGCCGTCGCCTGTTACAGCCACCACATCGCCAAGACTCTGGAGGGTTTCAACAAGTCGTTTCTTGTCGAGAGGACGAGCACGGGAGATGATGAGAGAAGAGCCGAGGCCTCTCCCCCCGCCCTCCCCCGTAGGGAGGGAGCCGGAACGCGCATGGATTGTACTCTTACAAAATTCTTTGACTTTTTCATCTGAAAGGGCAGCAAACTCAGGTCCTGTAATGATAGTTGGATTTTCCAAACCAATCTGACGAGCGATTTCCTTGGCTGTGGCAGGAGTGTCACCTGTAACGATATTGATACGGATTCCCGCATGGAGACATTCTTCTATAGCCGCAGGGACATCATCACGCACAGGGTCAGAGATAGCGGCTACGCCAAGGAATCGGCCTCTCCCCCCGCCCTCCCCCGTAGGGAGGGAGCCGGTAAGCGGAAAAGAAGATACGGCAAAGCCTAATGTACGCATACCTTTCGACTGATACTCAAGGAGTTTAGTCTCTATATCTGTTCGTGGAGCCGCAAAATCGTCACACATATCCATGACAATCTCAGGAGCACCCTTTATTAGCACTTTATGCTCTATGGTTGTCGCCATATATTTCCTCTCCGTAGAAAACGGTACTTCTTCCAAGACCTTGGCATCTGCACGAAGTTGGGTATAATCCACGCCTTTATCACGAAGATAAAGGAGAAGAGCACCTTCCGTGGGATTGCCGAGGATAGTCTCATTTCCTTCAGAATCTACACCTATGATAGCGGTTGAGTTGATAGCCATATTGAGCTTCATATCTTCCCCAAACTCAGGGAAGACCTCAGAGACCTGCATCTTGTTCTGGGTGAGCGTACCAGTCTTATCAGTACAGATAACGGTAGTTGCGCCCATAGTCTCACAAGCGTGCATCTTACGAACCAAGTTATTGGTTTTCAGCATCCTTCGCATGGAGAGGGCGAGCGAAAGACTAACAGCCATAGGCAATCCTTCTGGTACGGCACATACAACGAGCGTTACGGCAATCATCAACGACTGGAGAGCGTAAGGAAGGAACTGCGGATCAGATATAGAGGCATTACCTGTATGCAAATATGCAATAATACGCCCCACAAAGACAAGGATTCCAATAATATAGCTCGCTACGGAAATAACGATTCCCAGACGGTCAAATTGCTCATCGAGTGGAGTCTTTACATTATCAGTTATCTGGGCAGCCGTAAATACTTTTCCGTTCTCCGTCTTGTCACCAACGGCAAAGACACGACACACACAATGGCCTTCCATGACCTTTGTGCCACGCATCACATGATTTGAAGGGAATGTAGCATTATTATCAAATTCGTCTTTGTTTACCGTTTTATGGCAGATAGGTTCCCCCGTAAGTGTTGACTCGTCAATACTGAGGGATGTAGCTTCAAGAAGTTCGCAATCGGCTGGCACTTCCTCACCTGTTGAGAGCATGAGGACATCACCAACCACTACATCACGACGAGGTATTGCCACTACCTTCTCCTTGCCTTCAATCAAACGGATAGCCTTGACTGGCTCGTCATCATTCACTTGATTAAGCAAATCGAATTCACGGTTTGCCTTTACCTCAAAATAAAACGAAATGCCTGTGGCGAGAACAATCGCCATTATGATTCCGACAGGCTCAAAGAAAACCTTAGCATTATAGGATGCCTCAAGTCCGAGCCATCCGAAGTATTCAGAAAGCGAAATAAATGTAGAAAGGAGAGCGGCAATCTCAAGAATGAAGACAAGACTATCGCCATTCTCCCATCCAGGAATGAGATGACCTAAAGGACCAGTAAGAGTCTGGACGAACTGTTTCCAGAGCGATTCTTTCTCTGGAGGTGTGAGTATGTTAGCACCGTGCTCTTTACGAGACTCGATGACTTGAGATTCATTGAGAACTGAGTATTTCATTGCGACTGCAAAATTACATATTTATATATTAAGGGGAAAAACAAAAACCTTAAAAAAGATAAAACCAAGGAAAATAAGGGGTAAAAAAGAAGTTTTTGCGCATTTTTCTTTGTCAATTCGGGAAATATTAGTACCTTTGCAGCCAAATGTTTAGTTTAGAGACCTTAAAAATTGACTTAAAGTCACTCAATGACAGCTCATTAGAGCGTAATTGGGAACTTTGCGACGACTATTTCGAAGCACTTGAAGATGCAGAGATTAGGAGTGGCAAGGTTTCTGTTTGTGTGTCTTTGCAGAAGACAGCAGACAGTTTTGCACTTAGCATAAAGTCAGAGGGTTTCGTCATCGTGACCTGTGACAGATGTCTTGACGATATGGAACAACCTATTTCTCAGGAGTCACAGTTCCTGGTGAAACTTGGCATTGAAAACAGCGAAGATGATGAGGTCATCACCGTGGACGAGAACGAAGGAATACTCGACCTGGCATGGCTCATCTATGAATCAATAGCGCTGGCGGTACCCATTAAGCACGTACATGCACCTGGTAAATGCAATGCTGCGATGACAGAAAAGCTCAAAGAGCTGTCAGCCACCCGAAGTGGTGATGAGACCGAAAGTAAAGCCGTTGATCCACGCTGGGCAAAGCTCGCCGAGTTAAAACTCGGCAATTGAAAATTGATAATTGAAAATTATTTTCAGACAATTGACAATTAAAAAGCTTGCCAAACATCAAAACAAAAACATCAAATTTATTAAAACTTTTTAAAACAAAATGGCACATCCAAAAAGAAGACAGTCAAAGACTCGTACACTCAAGCGTAGAACTCACGACGGAGCAGTAGCACCTACATTGGCAGTTTGCCCTAACTGTGGCTCATACTATGTTTACCACACAGTATGCCCAACTTGCGGTATGTATCGTGGTAAGGTTGCTATCGTCAAGGAAGAAGAAGTTGCTGAGTAACTTTCATAATATATAATGGAAAAAATCAATGCTGTAATCACTGGTATTGGTGGATACGTACCAGACTATATCCTCAATAATGAGGAGTTGTCTCGTATGGTTGACACCAATGACGAGTGGATTACGACCCGCGTAGGCATCAAAGAGCGTCGAATCCTCACAGAGGAAGGTCTCGGCTCAAGTTATATGGCTCGCAAGGCCGCTAAGCAGCTGATACAGAAGACTGGCGTTGACGTTGACACTATCGACTGCGTCATCGTTGCAACAACAACACCTGACTATCGTTTCCCTTCAAACGCCTCTATCGTAATTGGTAAGCTCGGCATCAAGAACGCTCACGGTTTCGACGTAAGCTGTGCTTGTTGTGGTTTCCTTTACACAGTTGATATGGCTTGCACATTCGTGCAGTCAGGTCGCTACAAGAGGGTTATGGTTATTGCCTGCGAAAAGATGTCATCAATGGTTGACTATCAGGATCGTCAGACCTGCGTACTCTTCGGTGATGGTGCTGCCGCAGTAATGGTAGAGGCAACAACAGAGGAAGGTGTTGGTTACCAGGATTCATTCCTCCGTACAGACGGTCAGGGTCTTCCATTCCTCCACATGAAGGCTGGTGGCTCAGTTTGCCCTGCATCTCACTATACCGTAGATCATCGTATGCACTACATCTATCAGGAAGGTAGAACCGTGTATAAGTATGCTGTAACAAGCATGTCAAACGATGTGAAGGAGATTATGCAGCGCAACAACCTCACAGAGGCTGACGTAAACTGGGTTATCCCTCACGAGGCTAACATGCGTATCATCGAGGCTGTTACAAAGCGTCTCGACATTCCTATGGAGAAGGTGATGGTAAACATTGAGCGCTATGGTAACACAAGTGCTGCAAGTATCGCTCTGGCTCTCTGGGACTTCGAGAAGAAGATGAAGAAAGGTGACAACGTCATCCTTACAGCATTCGGCGCCGGCTTCGTTCACGGAGCTTCATTCCTTAAGTGGGGATACGATCCACAATAACCAAGTGAAAAATTAAAAGTGAAAAGTGAAAAATACATTATAGTAATGAATGCTCAACACTATGGTCATATAGTTACTTGTATTTTTCATTTTTAATTATTCACTTTTCATTTACACATACAAGACGCATCCATTATTCTTACGACAAGGCTGATGGATGCGTTTTTCAGCTTTTTATAAATGCACAAAGCAGGATTTGTAAATATTGTAGGCAACCCAAACGTGGGTAAATCCACTCTGATGAATCAGTTAGTGGGTGAAATACTTAGTATCGCTACCTTCAAGGCGCAGACAACGCGCCACCGTATAATGGGTATCGTAAACACAGAGGATATGCAGATTGTATTCTCTGATACTCCTGGCGTGCTCAAGCCGAACTACAAACTGCAAGAGTCAATGCTCGCCTTCTCTGAGTCAGCTCTCGTAGATGCCGATGTACTGCTCTATGTTACCGATGTCATAGAAGATCCAGAGAAGAACAAGGACTTCCTCGACAAGGTGGCAAAGATGTCGATTCCAGTCATCTTGCTAATAAATAAGATGGATGCTTTGGCAGAACTTGCCAAGGACGGTAAGAACCCAACAGAAAGATTAGGTGAGATAGTTGAACGCTGGCATGGTTTGCTTCCAAACGCAGAGATACTACCTATCTCGGCAAAGAACAAGTTCGGTGTAGATATTCTTCTCAAGCGCATCCACGAACTTCTGCCAGAATCACCTGCATTCTTCGACAAGGATCAGCTCACCGACAAACCTGCACGTTTCTTCGTATCAGAAATCATCCGCGAGAAGATTCTGCTCTACTACGACAAGGAGATTCCTTATTCCGTAGAGGTAAGATGCGAGGCTTTCAAGGAAACAGCCAAACAAATCAACATCAGCGCCGTGATCTATGTGGAAAGAGATTCACAGAAAGGAATCATCATCGGGCATCAAGGCGTTGCAATCAAGAAGGTGAATACCGAGGCTCGTAAGGCTCTTGAGAAATTCTTCGACAAGCACGTCTTCCTCGAGACCTTCGTGAAAGTAGATAAGGACTGGAGAAGCAACCAGAAGGAACTGGATAGCTTCGGATATAATCCAGAATAGTAAATAATATTAACCCAGAGTAATATAAACCCAGTTTTATTACTGAGCAAAAATTGAACCCCTAAAGGAGGGGAAATGAAAAATGGGAAATCTCGTAGCAATAGTTGGACGCCCAAATGTGGGTAAGTCAACACTTTTCAACAGACTGACACAGAGTCGTCAGGCTATCGTAAGTGATGTAGCAGGCACTACACGCGACCGCCAATATGGCAAGTGCGAATGGTGCGGCAAGGAGTTCTCAATCGTTGATACAGGCGGTTGGGTTGTTAACTCTGACGACATCTTCGAAGACGCAATACGTCAGCAAGTACTCATAGCAACAGAAGAGGCAGACCTCGTGCTCTTCCTCGTGGATGTGCAGACAGGCGTCACAGACCTTGATACAGATGTGGCAGAGATACTTCGCAAGACAAAACTCCCTGTTATCCTCGTAAGCAACAAGACCGACAACACCAATCAGCAGTATTATGCCGCAGAGTTCTATGCTCTTGGTCTCGGCGATCCTTTCTGTATAAGCGCTGCAACAGGTAGCGGAACTGGCGATCTTCTCGACGAGGTTCTGAAGAAACTTCCTGATGCAACTCCAGACGACATCGACACAAATATTCCACGTTTCGCAGTTGTAGGTCGTCCAAATGCAGGTAAGTCAAGTCTCATAAACGCCTTTATCGGAGAGGAACGTAACATCGTGACTGACATCGCAGGTACTACGCGCGACTCTATCTATACCCGCTACGACAAGTTCGGTTTCGACTTCTACCTCGTTGACACAGCAGGTATCCGTCGTAAGAACAAAGTGACCGAAGACCTTGAGTTCTATAGCGTTATGCGCTCTATCCGCGCCATCGAGAACTCTGACGTTTGTATCCTTATGATAGATGCAACACGCGGTATCGAGGCACAAGACATGAATATATTCCAGTTGATACAGAAGAACAACAAATCCCTCGTTGTCGTTGTAAACAAATGGGATTTGGTACAGGAGAAATCACAAAAGGTTATCGACACCTTCGAGAATGCTATCCGCAACCGCATGGCTCCATTCACCGATTTCCCTATCATCTTCGCATCAGCCCTCACCAAGCAGCGTATCTTCAAGGTGCTTGAAACGGCAAAGCAGGTATATCTCAACCGCAAGGCAAAGATTGGAACATCGAAGCTCAATGAGGTTATGCTTCCTCTCATCGAGGCATTCCCTCCACAGTCAGTTAAGGGTAAGTACATCAAGATAAAGTACTGCAACCAGATTCCTGACACACAGATTCCAAGCTTCGTGTTCTATGCGAACCTTCCTCAGTACATCCGCGAAAACTATCGCCGATTCCTCGAGAACAAGATTCGCGAGAACTGGACTCTGACAGGTACGCCTATTAATGTATTTATTAGGCAGAAGTAAATAGAAGACCCACCCCCAGCCCCTCCCATAAAGGGAGGGGAGTAGATAGTATTTCAAATCATTGGAAATTATCATAACATAGCAACGAAATGAAAACATTACGTAATATAGCGAACTCTCTCAGGGATAGATACAAACTACTCCCCTCCCTTTATGGGAGGGGTTTGGGGGTGGGTCTCTTGTTTTTTCTCTTCTCTTGCTCAAGCGAAGAGAATTTGGATCATGCCGACCTTGCAGCAGAAACAGCAAAGGTATATTACGAGCAGTTGCTTCATGGTGATGTCGCTGCTTTTGTTGACGGTACGGCGATGCATGTTGATGTGGTGCCTACCTATCGTGAACAACTTGAAACAAATATGAAGATGTTCCTCGGTCAGCAGGAGAAAGAACATAAAGGCATCAAGTCCGTAAAGAAGGTGAAAGGAACACTCACCTGCCCAACTGATGACCAAGGTCAACCTAAGGACACGGCACACATCACAGCGAACGCATTCCTTATATTCAATTACGGTGATAACACAAGCGAACAAGTGGTTGTACCTATGGTAAGGATTAACGGCACATGGATGATGCGATAACCAAACCCACCACCAAACACCTATCACCTAACAACCTAAAACCTTAAGCTATATGAAGAAACTAACTATACTTCTGACTATACTCGGGCTAGCTACAACCCTTTGTGCAGCAGAAAAAAAAATCAAAGTGAAGGCAACGAACCCTTCACTAAAGCCCCGATCGGCTATTCCCATTGTCATCAAACTTGACAACGAGACCACTCAAGCGGTTGTCAAGCAAGGTAACTACGAGATTCCATGTCAGCTTGACGACCTAAACGACGACGGAATCAATGACGAACTTTCATTTCTTACCGACATAGCTGCCGGCGAGACTCAGGAATTTAACATCACCCTCTCTTCTGATGGTGTTCCAAGAACCTATCCTAACCGCACATACGGATACATCGGTATCCGTGACAGAAGTGAGAAGAAGCAGAAACATCAGCGAATAAATTCGGTAACTTTCCCGAAGGACACCAATCCATACAATTATATATACCCTCACGGTGCCGTGATGGAAAATGACATGATAGGCTTCCGCGTATATTGCGACCATCGTCAGTCCATCGACCTCTACGGACATCGCCATCGCAAGATGGATATTGCCGAGACCGGTTTCTACACTACCCCACTCCAACGTGAGCAAGGCTATGGTGAAGATGTGCTCTATACGGGTAGTACCTATGGATGCGGTGCCTTACATGGCTGGGACGGCAAGAACGCAATCATGTTTGAGAACGTGCGAAACACTACCGAAACGATAGTCTGCGAAGGGCCTGTACGAACCATAGTTGATATCACTAACAAAGGATGGAAACCTACTCCCGACTGCAAACCTGTGGATATAGTGACTCGTTACATCCTTTACTACGGACATCGTGATGTGGAGGTTCAAGTAAAGTTCTCGCGTCCTGTGCCTGAACTTCAACTTTCCACAGGCATCGTCGATATAGTAGAGGGTAGCGAGGAGTTCAGCGATAAAGCAGGACTTCGAGGCGACTGGGGAACGGCTTGTGCAGGAAACAATCCAAAGGTGTATGACACCATCACCGTTGGACTCGGAATCTATGTTCCACCAGTCTATTACAAGGGCGACTCCCACTTCACCAACGGTAAGCCTCGACTCCCCAATCAGGCATACGTTCAGTTAGTAGGCACGGAAACAGACTCACTCCACTATTGGTTCACCGCCACCTCCCATATCGAAAGTTTCGGCTTCAGCAATAAGGACGCTTGGTTTGAGTGGCTGAAGAAATGGAAGGAAGAATTGGAAAAGCCAATAATTATCAAGTAAATTACATTTACTATTTAGCTATGTACTATTTACTATTTATTTACAATTTGGTAAATGTACTATTTAATCAAAAATGGGAGCTAAATAGTAAATGCCCACAACACGCATTATATAGTACATAAATAGTAATTAGTAAATAGTAAAATAGTATATAGAATATATGGAATCAATATTCTCTTACATCATCGGCCTTGGTGCCGCAGTAATGATGCCTGTCATCTTCACCATCCTCGGTGTATGTATCGGCATCAAGTTTTCAAAAGCCCTGAAGAGCGGACTCTACGTAGGTGTCGGCTTTGTAGGACTCGGAGTAATCACAGGACTGCTGACCTCCAGTCTCGGACCTGCACTCGGACAAGTAGTTGACATCTACGACCTCAAGCTCGATGTCTTCGACATGGGATGGCCGGCTGCCGCATCCGTGGCATACAACACCACCGTGGGTGCATTTATCATCCCTGTATGCCTTGGCGTCAACCTCCTGCTCCTTTTCACAGGTTTCACACGCACGGTAAACATCGACCTATGGAACTACTGGCACTTCGCCTTCATCGGAGCCGTAATCTATTTCCTTACTGACAGCATCATGTGGGGTTTCTTCGCCGCCATTATCTGCTATATCATCACCCTCGTACTTGCCGACATGACGGCAAAGAAATTCCAAAAGTTCTACCCAGGCATGGAGGGAATATCCATCCCACAGCCTTTCTGTCAGGGCTTCACACCAATCGCTATCGTCATTGGCAAGGTACTCGACCGTATTCCTGGCTTCGATAAGCTCAACATCGATGCAGAGGGTATGAAGAAGAAATTCGGACTCTTCGGTGAACCTCTATTCCTCGGTGTAATAATCGGAATCATCATCGGATGCCTTGCTTGCAAGAACACCCAAGAACTCATAGACAACATCCCAGCTACCCTAGGACTCGGTATCAAGATGGGAGCCGTAATGGAGCTTATTCCTCGCATCACAGGTCTCTTCATCGAAGGTCTCAAGCCGATCTCTGAATCCACACGCGAGCTTATAGCGAAAAAATTCGGAGCAGACAAGGAGTTCTACATCGGCATGTCCCCTGCCCTCGTCATCGGACACCCTACAACCCTCATCGTGTCCCTGCTGCTCATCCCAGTCACCCTCGTCCTCGCCGTCATACTCCCAGGCAACCAGTTCTTGCCATTGGCATCCCTTGCAGGTATGTTCTATGTCTTCGTAATGGTACTACCCTACACCAACGGCAACGTGGTAAAATCATTCATCGTGGGACTAGTCGTAATAGCAGCCGGACTCTACTTCGTCACCCTGATGTCAGAGAACTTCACCTCCGCAGCACAGATGGTATCAGCAGCACATCCCGACGACAAGGCTGTACAGGTGCCAGAAGGCTTCAGCGCAGGATCCCTCGACTTCGCCTCATCCCCAATCGCATTCCTCATCTATGCCTGCATGAAGTACGTCTTCACATGGATTGGAGCTGCAATACTTACCGTCCTAACGATTGTTATGTTAGTGTGGAATAGAATGATTATCAAGAAAAAATAAAAGAAAGAATATTAAAGACTATGGTAAAAAAACTTTTTTTATTGGCTTTACTATCCAACATCTTTCCTTTTGGAAAGGCAACGTTAGACTGTAACGCACAGGAAGCTGACCGCTACGTAGGCTATCAGCATGTAAAGTTCCAGACCGCTTGTCATCCAAAGGATGTCAAGGGCTATGACACCAAGACTCTCCGTGAGCGTTTCGTCATGGAGAAAGTAATGGAGGCAGACTCAATCCTCCTCACCTACTCCCACTACGACCGCTTCATCTTCGGTGGTGCTATGCCTGTAGAGAAGACCTTGAAGCTTGAGAACTTCTGGGAGCTGGGTCTCGATGTGGATAAGACCATCACGGAGAAATACTTCATGTATAACCGTGAGCTCGGCATCGTGAACTGCGGACTTGGCGACGGCGTTGTCATCGTTGATGGCAAGGAGTACCCACTACAGCCAAAGGAGGCACTCTACATCGGACGCGGACACATAGGCAAGGACAAGAATGGCAAATCCATCGACGAGAACAAGTCTGTTGAGTTCCGTTCAAAGGACCCTAAGAACCCTGCCAAGTTCTATCTTAACTCTGCCACCGCACATCAGCACTACAAGACACAGTGGATCACCCTCGACGGTCGCAAAGGCTCTCTCAAGGCTGCCGTATGGGGACCTGTAGGCTCTGTAGAGGAAGCTAACTCACGCACGGTGTATAAGCTCATCGTAAACGACGTACTGGAGGAAGGACCATGTCAGCTTCAGCTCGGTCTTACACAACTCAACCCAGGTGCCGTATGGAACACCATGCCACCTCACACCCACGGTCGCCGCATCGAGGCATACTATTACTTCAACCTCCCAGAAGGTCAGACCATCTCACACGTTATGGGAGAGCCACAGGAGAGCCGTGCCGTATGGCTTCACAACGAGCAGGCAATCATGAGCCCAGAGTGGTCAATGCACGCAGCAGCCGGAACCTACTACTACACCTTCATCTGGGGTATGGCAGGCGAGAATCTCTACTATAACGATAAGGATAATATTCCTGTGATAGATATTAGGTAACGGTCCCTCACACGTCCTTTGCCCTTACCCACAGAGGCGCAGGAAGGAGGTTAGTCTTTCGATACAAAAAACGCCGCTTATGGAGATCCGAAACGGAACCATAAGCGGCTTTATAAATACCTATTGAAACAAATTGTTAGTATTTGCAAAACATATATATATTCATAAAAGAAGGTCGTATAAATCAGATTTCAACTTTAATCTCATCTCCCCAATCATTATCAACAGTAATGGAGGCATCTACACCATCTGATTGAAAAAATGTACCTGTGACAGAAGTCTTAGCATTTATTCTCATCTGAATACCTTCGATATTGCGAGTAAGCACAAGTTCGTTGGCATTATTATAAAATTCGAACTTCGCGTTTATGGTAGCCTCAATGGCAGGAAGGAATACAAAGCTATTCACATTCGACATCATGCCTGCTGCAGATTGCCAGTTGCCAATGTTAACCATCGCAGTAGCATAAGTAGTAGCATCCACACCTATCTGATTACGTAGGTCATATTTTGAACTAACACCTGTCAGAGTCATCTTGAACTTAGTCACCTCAGCAGGAACCTCATCCGTAGAAGTAAAGTTCACCATAGCCACGCAACGGGTTAGCTTACAACTCACCGTCTTACGCTTATCCTTCACAATTACCACCTCATCGCTATAGCTGAAACTCTCAGTTACACGATTATTATATCCCTGAATACTTCCATCAGTACCAACGGATATTGGATTACCATTTTTCTCATTGTGAGCGAAAACCATCAGGCGATACGTACCAGGTTCAAGATTCACAGAAAGCGTTCCAAAAGAGTTGCCTCCACCGTTAATCTGTTCAGAGTTATAAACCATTGTTTCACCCTGCATTATGACATACTGCACCCTAGTAGCACACTCTGACAAAGATACTGACGAGGCACGAGTTATTTCGCTTTGCGTCTGTGAGAAAGAGCAGGTGACATACAGTTCCCCCTTACCTTTGGAAACCACTTCCTCTATATCATCATCATCCGATGACAATACAGCCCTCTCACACGAAGTAAAGAGAGAAGCAAATATCAATGCTCCTATAAGTGAGACTGCAAACGAAATAAAAAGACGCAAGAAAGCAGACATTCGAAATGCGTCATAAAACTTGAATAACGTTTTTCTTGAATCCATAATAGTTCATCAAGGTGTTTAAGTTAGAAATAAATGTGTGTATGATATGGTCGGTATTAACATCATATCGAGTTCAAAGGTAATTATTTTTGGCCACAACGACAAATATTTTCCATAATATTTTTGTAAAATTACGTACTTTTCTCAATTTTTGTAATGGCGAGTTTACAAAATAACACCTAAAAAAACGTTAGCTCGATGAATTTACACAATAAAGGCCCGCACATCAAATGCGAGCCTTATATCGTTTATCAATCAAGCTGTGTTTACATCTTCAGCCAGTTACCAATCATAGTCTTGCCTTCCGTAGTGAGAACGCTTTCAGGATGGAACTGAATGCCGTGAATATCATATTCCTTATGACGGAGTGCCATTACCTGTCCCTCGTCACTCTCAGCCGTGATTTCAAGGCATGAAGGGAAACCGTCCTTGCTAACTACCCATGAGTGGTATCTGCCCATAACGATACGCTTTGGCAGACCTGCAAAGATAGGATCATTACCAAACTGTGTACCTTCAGTTGCAACACCATGGAAAACATCTGAGAGGTTGGTGAGCTGCCCACCGAACACCTCGCCAATAGCCTGATGACCAAGACATACGCCAAGCATAGGTTTCTTGCCTGCATAGGTACGGATTACATCAAGCAGAAGTCCTGCCTCAGAAGGGATGCCAGGACCAGGTGAGAGAATTATCTTGTCAAATTCCTCCAACTGTGACAATTCAAACTGATCATTACGATATACTGTCACCTCTACGCCCAACTCCTTAACGAGATGGGCAAGGTTATAGGTGAACGAGTCATAGTTGTCAATGATTACTATTTTCATAAAGACCCACCCCCTTACCCCTCCCATAAAGGGAGGGGAGTGATTACACTTTTTCGTTAGCGGGGGGTACGCTTTTAATTGTTTATTATTGATTAATTAAGACCTTTCCTTTTAGCAGAAAATACTATCTACTCCCCTCCCTTTATGGGAGGGGCTGGGGGTGGGTCTTATAACTCTTCCGCAATTCCTATCGCCTTACGCAAAGCGCCAAGCTTATTGTTCACTTCCTGAAGCTCATACTCCTCATTACTCTTGGCAACGATGCCCCCACCAGCCTGGAACCAGAGTTCGCCATTACGGCTAACGAAGGTACGGATGGTAATTGCCTGATTCAGAGAGCGGTCGAAGCCTATAAAACCGATACAACCACCGTATGCACCACGATTATGAGGCTCAAGCTCTGAGATAATCTGCATGGCACGAACCTTTGGAGCACCAGAGAGAGTACCCGCTGGGAAGGTATCAATAAATGCCTTGATTGGATCTGCGCCCTTGTCAAGAGTACCTGAGACACGACTCACAAGATGTATGACGTGTGAATAGAATTGCATATCCTTGTAGAAATCCACGTGCACGCCGTGACAGTTGCGCGAAAGGTCATTACGGGCAAGGTCAACAAGCATAACGTGCTCTGCATTCTCCTTTGGATCATTACGCAGATACTCGGCATTCTTACGATCCTGCTCCGCATTACCCGTGCGCTTCGTAGTTCCTGCGATTGGGTCAATGAAAGCCTGATACTCGTCGCCCTTCTTCTCTATTCGGCAATGGGTCTCTGGAGAAGAACCGAAGATACGGAAGCCTCCAAAGTCGAAGTAGAAGAGGTATGGTGAAGGGTTGATGCTACGGAGAGCACGATAGAGTTTGAAGTCATCACCCTCGTATTTTTGCTTAAAGCGACGGGCAAGCACAATCTGGAACACATCACCACGAAGGCAATGCTTTATGCCCTGACGGATATTTGCCTTATGCTCCTCGTCTGTAAGGGTTGAGGTATAGTCGCCTACAGGGTGGAAGTCATAGGCACGAATCTGACGATTATTAATATCCTTCTCAAGAACGTCAAGGTCGTCAGGCTCACCCTCGGTAAGAAGTTCAATAATGATCATCTCATTACGGAAATGGTCGAACACTACGACATCCTTATAGAGGATATAGAGCAGGTCTGGAGCATCGTTCTTTGCCTGTGTCTCATCCTTTACGTTGATATTCTCGAAATAGCGAACGGCATTAAATGAGGTATAGCCAAAGAGTCCACAGTTCTCGCTATTCTCGCCCTCAATCTGGAAGGCTGAGAGGAACTCATTTATGAGCTGAGCAGAACCATATTCCTTTGTTATCTCATGCTGCACCTGAGTGCCGTCAGGATATTTGCAAACACCCATGCCATGCTCGAGAGAGACGCTACCGATAGGGTGCACGCCGATGAATGAACGTGAGTTCTCGCCACCGTGATAGTCGGAGCACTCCATAAGTGCAGACATTGGGTAGTCGTCACGAATCTTCATATATGCCGATACCGGGGTGTTCAGGTCGCCCAGTATCTTTTTTGAAGCTGTATGATATTTATACATTTTAGAAAAGTTTAAAGATTAGAGAGTAAAGGGTAATGTAGATAGTATCATCATTCTACATTACACTTTTAACTTTACACTTTACCCTATCTCATTCTGATGCGCAAGATAAGTATCCAAATCCTTATCACCTCTACCAGAGACCGTGAGAACTACAACATCGTCCTTCTTGAACTGACCTGCAACCTTTGGAAGAAGTGCAAGAGCATGAGCCGACTCTAGGGCTGGGATGATACCCTCTAAGCGTGTAAGCTCAAAGGCTGCACGAAGTGCCTCATCATCATTGGCAGGAACTACCTGCGCACGACCTGTCTCATAAAGGTTACAATGCATAGGACCTGTGCCTGGATAGTCAAGACCCGCAGAGATTGAGTAAGGCTCAATGATCTGTCCGTCCTCTGTCTGCATTAGCTTGATCTTTGAACCATGGAGAATTCCAGTAGTGCCTACTTGCATACTTGCAGCCGTCTTATCGGTATCAACGCCAAGACCACCAGCCTCACCAAGGATTATCTTCACGCGCTCATCGTCGAGATAGTGATAGATAGTGCCCGCTGCATTAGAACCACCGCCCACGCAAGCCATGAGGAAGTCAGGATAGTTGCGACCTATTTTCTCCTCCAACTGCCATTTTATCTCCTCAGAAATAACGCTCTGAAGCTTTGCCACCATCTCTGGATATGGGTGTGGACCAACGGTAGAACCGATGATATAGAAGGTATCTGAAGGGTGGCAGCACCAATCGCGGATAGCCTCATTAGTACCATCCTTCAGGGTCTTGTTACCACTCTGAACAGGAACGACAGTAGCACCGAGCATCTTCATGCGCTCCACATTGACGTGCTGACGCTGAACATCGAGAGCTCCCATATAAACCGTGCAAGGCATATTCATGAGGGCACAAGCCGTAGCAGTAGCCACGCCATGCTGTCCCGCACCTGTCTCTGCGATAATACGTGTCTTACCCATCTTCTTTGCTATGAGAATCTGACCGAGCGCGTTGTTTATCTTATGTGCTCCCGTATGGTTCAAGTCCTCGCGCTTCAGATAGAGCTGACATCCGTACTTCTCGCTCATGCGCTTTGCGAAATAGAGAGGTGAAGGGCGACCAACATAGTCACGCAGAAGGGCATGATATTCCTTCTTGAACTCCTCGCTCTCGATGATAGGGAGGTACGCATTCTTCAGGTCCTCCACCGTCTTGTATAATATCTCAGGGATATAGGCACCACCATAGTTGCCGTAGAATCCCAGGTCGTTTACTGTGTATTTGCTCATATATTTAAAGACCCACCCCCTGCCCCTCCCATAAAGGGAGGGGAGTAGTTACAACTTATCGTATAAGTGGGTACATACTAAATTGTTATTATTTTAATCTATTCCATAGCCCTTCCCCTTTAGCAGAAAATACTATCTACTCCCTCCCCTTTATGGGGAGGGCTGGGGAGGGGTCTCTATTATTTAGAAAGCGCCTCAAACAGATTGTCCAGCGCCTTGTCTGCATCGCCGTTCGCCTGCTCAAGAAGCTGAACGAACTTACTTCCGATAATAGCACCTGCGGCATTTGCCTGTGAAGACTCAAGTGTCTGCTTATTGCTGATACCGAAACCTATCATACGAGGGTTGCGGAGATTCATTGCGTTAATGCGTTGGAAATATTCCTGCTTAGCCTCATCGAATGACTTCTGTGCACCCGTAGTGCTTGCAGACGATACCATATAAACAAAACCGTCGGTATGCTCGTCGATGAAGCGGATACGCTCCTCTGATGTCTCAGGGGTGATGAGCATGATGATACGAATATCATATTTATCAGCTACTGGCTTTACCTGCTCCATATAGTCCTTGAAAGGAAGATCTGGAATGATAGCACCGCTAACGCCACACTCCACACAGCTCTTGCAGAACTCCTCAATGCCATACTGCAACACCACGTTGAGATAGCCCATGAGCACGAGCGGCATCTTCACCTCATCCTTAATAACCTTTAGCTGTGAGAAGAGAAGGCGGAGCGACATACCGTTGCGGAGTGCCTTAGTAGCAGCATCCTGAATAACAGGACCGTCAGCCATTGGATCGCTGAAAGGTATTCCCACCTCAACCATATCAATGCCGTGACGCTCCATTGACTTAATCACCTCTCCTGTTCCCTCAAGTGTAGGGCATCCTGCACAGAAATAGAGGGAAAGGATTTTACGATCTTTTGCCGAAGCAAATAATTGATTTATCTTGTTCATATTTAGAATCGGCCTCTCCCCCCGCCCTCCCCCGTAGGGAGGGAGCCGGAAGGCAAAAGGCAATTTAATTTCATTGTTGTTATTTTTATTAGCTTATGAGGTTCTCCGGCTCCCTCTCTACGAGAGAGGGCGGGGGGAGAGGCCACTCATGAACGCCCTGAGCTTCTCCACATCCTTTACCGCTGGCTCCATCTCAAACTTCGAGTTGAGGTCTATGCCCACGCACATCGGATGCTTGAAAGCCTTTACGCGCTCCACGTCATCTGGTCCAATTCCTCCAGAGAGCAAGAACGGGATGCTACCGTCATACCCCTCAAGTACCGACCAGTCGAACTGCTCACCACTACCACCCACGCACTTACACTTAGTGTCGAAGAGCAGCATGTCTGCATGTCCCTCGTACTCACGCCATCGCTTCACATCATCTGCCTCACGGATGCTCAGCGCCTTGATAATCTTGATATCAGGCGCAATGTCAGGAACAAGCGTCGCCTTGAGGTTATCAATCATCACAGCCGACTCATTCCCATGCAGTTGCACATAGTCAAGCTTAAAGTTATACACGCGCGTCACTATGTTCTGAGGCATATCATCAACGAACACACCCACATACTTCACATCAGCCTTTCTGCCATCGAGCATGTCATCATTCACACGATCAGGAATGATACCAGCACGAGACGAGATCTGAGACACATACCTCAGACTCTTCGGCCAGAAGATGAAGCCCATGAGGTCAATGCCCAAGGCTGACACCTCTGCGATATTCTGAGGGTCGCGCATTCCGCAAACTTTTATAATCATAGACCCACCCCCTTACCCCTCCCATAAAGGGAGGGGAGTGATTACACTCTTTCCTTAGCGGGGGGTACGCTTTTTAATTGTTATTATTAATTTTATTTAGACCTTACTCCTTGAGCAGATTTTACCATCTACTCCCCTCCCTTTATGGGAGGGGCTGGGGGTGGGTCTCTTTTATAAACTCTCCTAACGCAGCTCCCGGATTCTCTGTCTTCATAAAGTTCTCACCTATGAGGAAGCCATTGAAACCTGCCTGACGCAACTCCCGAACCGTCTGCGGATTAGAGATTCCGCTCTCACTTACCTTGCACGCATCCTTTGGAAGGAGCTCTGCCAGACGGAAGGAATTCTCCACCTTAGTAATAAACGTGCCGAGATTACGGTTGTTTATTCCGCACATATCAGGTCCTAACTCCACATACTCAAGTTCTGGCTCACTATGCATCTCAAGAAGCACCTCAAGCTGAAGGTCGTGCGCCTTGTTCAATAGGTCGCGGCACTCGCTCTTCTTCAGGTCGGCTGCAATGAGAAGTACGGCTGATGCTCCACAAAGGCGAGCCTGATAAAGCTGATACTCATCAATCACGAAGTTCTTATAGAGAATAGGGATTGTAACGCCTGATTTACGAGCAATTTCGATGAACTCATCACAACCTCCAAAGTACTTGGTATCAGTAAGAATACTCAGAGCCGAAGCTCCATTCTGCTGATACGAGAGTGGAATGACATCTGCCCTACCCTCTTCCTTTATCCATCCCTTGGAAGGCGACTTGCGCTTGAACTCGGAAATGATACCTGAATCACTTGCCATCAAGGCTCTACGCATAGAAGGAACGGCTACGCCTTTATCCATTACCTCCTCCACCTTCTTGGCAAGGTCACGGAACGTCAGTTCCTTCTTGAACTGCTCTACCTCTATTCGCTTGTGAGCGATTATCTCGTCTAAAATGTCTGCCATTTTTTTCAGATTAAAGTTTAAAGAGTAAAGGGTAATGTAGATAGTATTTTCCCGTCAAAGACTATCTATAAACTATTTTACATTCTACATTACTCTTTACACTTTCTACTTTACACTTTATTTATCTCAATAAACTTCTTCAGCGTTGCAAGTGCCTTACCACTCTCGATGCTCTCCTTAGCCTTGGCTATGCACTCCTCAAGCGGCATCTTACCAGCCTCAAGCGTCTGGATGGCGAAGGCAGCATTGATGATAACGACATTCTTCTGCGACTCCGTTGCCGTGTTCTCAAGAACTGAATCGAAGATCTTCATAGCCTCTTCCTTCGTCGAACCGCCATAGATCTCAGCTGGCTTCACAAGCGGCATCTTCACATCGTGTGGCGAGAATATCCTCTCATAGTTATTGGCTGTCACCTTGAAATTGCCTGTCAGCGAA